>Ga0101944_10000273_pt1 | contig 162072 bp, 106 predicted proteins | sample DewCreD2012metaG_FD_75245 | JGI IMG/M metagenome (GOLD analysis project Ga0101944, IMG submission 75245) | Hot spring sediment bacterial and archeal communities from British Columbia, Canada, to study Microbial Dark Matter (Phase II) - Dewar... ...
GGGCACTTCTCGACGCAGATGCCGCAGCCGGTGCAGAGGTCCTCGTCGACGTAGCGGGCCTTCTTGCGGATCTTGACGTGGAAATTGCCCACCGACCCCGTCACTTCCTCCAACTCGGAGTAGGTCAACAGCGTGACGTGCTCGTGTTGGCCGACCTCCGACATCTTGGGCGTGAGGATGCAGGCCGAGCAATCCAGGGTGGGAAAGGTCTTGTCGAACTGGGCCATGTGGCCGCCGATGCTCGGGCTCCGCTCGACCAGATACACGTCGTAGCCTGCGTCGGCCAGTTCCAGCGTGGCTTGCAGGCCGGCGATCCCCCCGCCGACCACCAGCGTCCGGGGGTTCACCTTGACCGCCATCGGCTCCAGCGGCTGCTGCCACTTCACCCGCTCGGCCGCGGCGTAAACCAGGGCCTTGGCCTTTGCCGTCGCGGCCTCCTTGTCGGTGCTCACCCAGGAGCAGTGCTCGCGGATGTTCGTCAACTGGCACAGATAGGGATTGAGCTTCGCGTTGGCGCACGCCCGGCGGAAGGTTTTCTCGTGCAGGTGCGGCGAGCACGCGGCCACCACGACGCGGGTCAATCCCAATTTGCGGATGTCCTCCTCGATCATCTGTTGTCCGAGCGAGGAGCACATGAACTTGTAATCGCGCGAGACGACGACGTCGGCGATCTGTTTTCCGGCCCAACGGGCCACCTCCTCGACGTCGACCATCCCGGCGATGTTGCTGCCGCAATGACACACGTAAATGCCGAGCTTCTCGGCCATGACTAGGTCTCCCTTTCCACGGCGATCACGCGGCGATTCGCCGTCGCCGCGGCGTACTCTTCGAATCTCGAATCCGAAAACCAGTGTCCACGATCCAGCGATCCAACCCGAAGTCCGGCCCCCGCCCTTGCGCCCGAGCCCCCGCAATCGGGCGATGGCGGCAAGGCTTCAGGTTCCCGGGCGTTCGGCGTTCGCGCTGGCGCTGCTTTGCTGTTTCGCTAGGCGCCGACGCCCGCCGGCGCGCTCAATTTCGCCTCCAGGACAGGACGGGCAGCCACGATTTCCTTGCCGAAGCCGAGTTTCTCGGGGGCCAGGCCGAACGCCACCCCCAGCACCTGGGTGAAAAACACGATCGGCACCTGGAAATTCGTCTTGAAAAACCCGTTGACCCGGCTCTGATACGCGTCCAGGTTCAACTGGCACATCGGGCACATGCACAGGATCATGTCGGCCTTAGCCTCCACGGCGCTGGCCAGCAGGCGGCGAATCAGCTCGAACGCCTGCGGCTCGCTGATCTGCGTCATGTGGCCGCCGCAGCAATGCGATTTGACGGGGTAGGGGACCACCTCGGCCCCCGCCCAGGTGAACACCCGATCCATCTTCATCGGGTATTCCGTGCAGTCGCCCTCGGAGATCGGCCGCACGACCTGGCAGCCATAGTAGGGCGCGACGCGCAAACCGGTCAGCGGGCGGACCACCTTGTCGCGAACCGCGTCCTCGCCAATGTCGTCGTGGATCACGTCCAACAGGTGCCGCACCCACACCCGTCCCGGCTCATACTTCAGCCCCCCCGCCGCCAGACACTCGTTCACCTTCCCCCCCATGGCGGGATTGTTCGCCATCAGGTGGTCGGTTTTCTTGAGATTCAGGTAGCAGGCGGCGCACGGGGCGATCAATTGGTCCAATTCGGGATCGACCAAGGCCAGGTTCCGGGCGACGACCGCGCAGGCGGTCAGCTCGTCCTGCGAAAAGTACTCGGTCGCGCCGCAGCAGTTCCAGTCTTCGAGTTCCTCGAGTTCGATCGCGAGTTCCTCGGCCACCGCGCGGACGGAAATGTCGTAGGCGGCGCTGTTGACTTCCAACGAACATCCGGGATAGTAGGCGTACTTCACGAGCGGCCTCCCAACTGGCGGGCTTTCTGAATGATGGCTTGAAGTTGTTCGATGTTTTTGATCCGCTTCGGCACCAAGGCCATCCGGCCTCGGGTGAACATGGAGAGTCCCAACGGCCCCATCTTCAACAGGGCCATCGGCTTGTTGAACAGGTAGTACCGGCTCGCCAGGCCAAGTTCGAAGCTGCGGCCGTAGCGGTCCAAAAGGTCGGTGAAGGTCTTCGCCAGGGCCGGGGCGTCGGTGTCCTTGGCCAGACCGTCCCGAATGGCCAGACGCTTCAGGGTGTACATGACGTCGGTGATGGGGATTTTCTGCGGGCAGCGGGTCGTGCAAAAGTAGCACGAGACGCAGCACCACATGGTGTTCGCCGAGAGCACTTTCTCGCGCTCGTTGGCGTTGATCAGCGCGAAGATCGCCCGCGGCGTGTAATGCATGTCCGGACCGCTCGGACAGGACCCGCCGCAACTGCCGCACTGAAGGCAATGGACGATCCGCTCGCCGTCCGGCGTGTGCTCGATGACCTCGTGAAGAAATGACGAACCGCGCGTCAATGTCGCATGTTGGATCATGAGTTCCTTGTCTCCCCTGGAGGGTGGCTTTTCCAGGCCTTCGCGAAGCGGCCGGCAAGGCCGCCCTACTGACTCATTTCACGTACAATGTGTTCCGCCAATGCGGACGTCGTCCGCGGATCCAAGCCGTCCAAACCGCCCATGGCGTCCGGCTGGATCGTCAGACGCACCATCTTGTTGGCGGCCCAGTCGGGCACCGCCGCGAACTCGGGTTTCGCCTGGCGCGAGAGACTCCCGGGCAACAGGCCGGTGTCCTCGGCCGTCAGGACGATCAGGCGATCGCACGCCTCGGCCGCCTTGGCCAACGCCGCGGGGTGCAGATTCGCTTCGTGCACGATCACCACAACCGGCTGCGCGCGATCGAGCAAGCGCTGGACGATCTGGCCGCCCAGCCCTTCGTTGCGGCGCAGCAGGCCGGGCCCCGCGTAAAGCTGCACCTTCTGGCCGTTTCGGTGGGTGATGGCGAAACCACTGATCGGCTCCCCGCCGCCCTTGCGCCGATCGGCCTTGCAGGCTCGGGGCCGATGGGAACTGCGGAAAGCGGCCTCCAGCACATCGGCCATCTCGCCGTCGGCCACCGGCTCCACGGCGTAGTAAAAGATGCGATGCCTTCGGTAGGCCGTCTCGGTTTGAGGATCCGAACCGGCCACCACGATGACCTTCATCGACGGGGCCAGGCTGAGGATCTGTTCGACCCAAGCCGGACCTTGATCGCCCCAAGCCCGGCCGTCCAGCACCAACACGTCGACCTCCTGGTCGCAAACCGCCGCAACCAACGCCTCGCGTCCGGTGGCCTCCACGACCTGGCAACCCAGGGCCGCAAGACGGCGGCGCTGCCCTCCGCCAACCGACTGGGGCGAGGTGAAAAGAACGACCCGGCGGGGCCGCCATTGTGCGGCCTCTTCTTCGCACGACGTGGGGCAAACGCAGGCGATCCAGCCGCGGCCGCACGGCTCGCTGACCAACAGCCCGGGCTCCTGCTGCAAGCACTCGTTGACGTTCACCACCGTGCCGGTCACCGGTGAGGGGATCGCCAACGCGTGATGCCCTTGAACGGAGACGTCCGGCGACGTGGACTCCTCATAGGCCCAATACTCGCCGCCCCAGCGATTGTCCGCCAGCAACACGCCCGCCAAGGGCAAACCCTGGTAGACCGTTTGGCCGATCCGCGGCAGTTGCACCGACTTCAGGCCAGCCTCGCGCACGCCGGGAAGCACGGCCCCGACCCACGCCATTCCGTCCTTCGAAAGGCGGAGCCACGCCTCCTCCCAGAATAGCGTCTCATCGCCGAGCGCGGGCCCGCTGAATGCAGGTTCCGCCGTCTTGGATCCCTGCGACGTCCCCCCGGGTGCGCCAACCTCGCCGGGCGAGAGGCGAAGCACCCGATGAACTGCCCGAGTCAATTCCTCCAACGTAAACGGCTTCGTGATGTAGTCGGCGGCCCCAAGACGAATGCAGGCCGTGGCCGTGGCGATGCCAGGGTAGCCGGTCATGATAAGCACCGGCAAGTTGGGGTGGGTCGCCCGGAGCGTCTCAAGAAAACGCACCCCATCCATCCTTGGCATGACCACGTCAAGCAACACTGCCCGGTAATCCCCTTTTTGGGCCAGCTTCAACCCTTCGTCGGGATCCGTACTCACGTCGACGTCGAATCCTTGGCGCGTGAAGACCCGACGACAGGCTTCGCCGATCACTTCCTCGTCATCGACAACCAAGAGCGATGGTTGATCTGGCATGAAACACCGCTCCCCCAGGCCATCCGATGCCTGGATACAACCCTCGAAACACCACCCATGACCGCGCTATTGGGTGGAATCCAAGCCGTCACGCATTTCGATCCCTCTGTCTGACGATGCTAGCACTGCATCCATCGTGCCAACCGGGGCCGACGGAACCCGTGGAATACCTTCAGAACGCGGGCCGAAGACGCAAACGTTTGTTAGAAATAGATTTACGTAAGAGCTTTGGAGACCAGCTCTCGCCGCGAAATGCGGTTGTTACAAATGTGAAAAAAGGAGAGTGTATGTATCAAACATACATACACCGTATTTTTGTCAGATACACACGCTAGTCTCCTTGCGGCGGAGAACCCATCGCGTGGCGTGCGAATCAGGCCGAATCCCGCCGCTGACTATCGTCCCCTGTTCTGGCCTTGATCCCGTGCCTTCGGAGAAGGGCGTGCAAGTGCGTCCTCTGCATCCCGATTTCCTGGGCCGTGCGCGAGACATTGCCTCCTGAACGCTCCAAGGCGGTTTTCAGGAATCGCTGCTCCAGGTCGTGGACCGCGGCCCGTTCCATCTGCCGTCTGAAGCGGCGGAAGTCATTCCACGTTCGAGGGATATCCGGAACAGCGGTTCGGACGGGGGTGCGGCGGATCTCCGCAGGCAGATGCCAGACCTCGATCGTATCTCCCTCGCAGAGGATCGCCAGTCGGTCCACAATGTTGCGCAATTCGCGAACGTTGCCAGGCCAAGGGTAGTTTTCCATCTGGTACATGGCGTCGGGCGAGAACTTCTTGGGGGCGACATTCATCCGCCGGCAGGAGCGTTCGAGGAAGATTGTGGCCAGAAGAGGGGTGTCGCCGGGCCGTTCCCGCAGCGGCGGAAGATGGATCGGCACGACGTTGAGCCGGTAATACAGGTCCTCGCGGAACGAGCCTTCCTGAACCATCTCCATGAGGTCGCGATTGGTGGCGGCGACCAGGCGGATGTCGATCGGGTGTTCGGCGGTGTCGCCCACCTTTTTGACCCGCTGCGTCTCCAGCACGCGGAGCAGTTTCCCTTGCGTGTCCATGGCGAGATTGGCCACTTCGTCGAGGAACAGGGTGCCGTGATGAGCGGCCTCGAAAAGGCCCTGTTTGGTGGCCACGGCCCCCGTGAACGACCCCTTGACGTGGCCAAAAAGCTCGCTTTCCAGCAACGTGGGCGCCAGCGCGCTGCAATCACAAGCCAGGAGCGGTTGCTGGGAACGACGGCTCAGACGATGGATGGCTCGAACCACGATCTCCTTGCCCGTCCCGCTTTCCCCCGTGATCAACACGGATCCGTCCGTCGGGGCCACGCGTTTGATGAGCGCGAAGACCTGTTGCATGGGGCGGCTTCCGCCGAGGATGCCTTCGAATCCTTGGTGGATTTCCAGTTCGCGACGCAACTTCGCGTTCTCGCGCAGCGTCCGCGAGTGTTCCTGGACGCGTTGGACCACGGCGCGGAGTTGCTCCTCGGGCACTGGTTTGGCGAGGTAATCGGCGGCCCCCCGTTTCATCGCCTCGACGGCCGACTCGACCGTCGGGTTGGCGGCAAGAACCACCACCTCCGAACGCACGCCCGACGCCTTCCATTGCCGGAGAACCTCCAGCCCCTCCATGCCCGGAACGGCCAGATCGAGAAAAATCAAGTCGTATGCGTTGGTCATCGCGGTCATCAAGCCGGTCTCGGCGTCCGTGCAGAACTCGACCTCGTGGCCATCGGCTTTCAACGCATGGCGGCAGGCCGCTACCGCCGCCGGGTCGCCATCGATGACCAGGATGCGTTGAGAGACGGGCCTGGCCTGGGCGGTGGCTGGAGGCATGGTTGGAGTTCGGAATCTAACCAGAAAAACACCAAAGAGGGTCGCCCCTCGCCGGCCGTCGCGAGGGCGGTCTGGGCGGATTGTGGCAACCGGCTAAGGCGCTTCGTCCCGTTTCCGCGAAACGCGGGAAAACTTGACCACGCCCTTGCAGTCCAGTGCGGCCGCCTTATGGATTCTATTCTCTCAGATCAGATTGAGCGCCGCAAACACAACAACCGGGCAGCCGAGTATCCCCATTGCGCCAAAAGCCCCGAATTGGTCGGAGGCCCGTTCCGCTTGCCACCGTCTGCGGGGGGCCCACCTCTTCGCCTCTTTAGCCATGACTTCCTTTAAGAAGGGTACAGTCATGTCCGTCAGTGGGGTGGGTGGATCCTTGCTATGAGGGTTCGCGGGGCCGCGATCCGCGGGTCCGCGATCGGTGCGACAGGCGGGGAAACGAGGTTTCCCCACCAACCTCCCTCCGCACTGCGTTTGGCCGGCGACCGGCAAATTCGGAGAGGGGCAGCGCGCCGGTGGCCGGGCAGCGGGCTTGCCAAGACCCCTGCTTCCCGCCCGCGGTCCACCGCCGCAGCTTCCTCTGTTCAGCGTTTGGAATCCTCGCGGAGTTGCACCTGAAGCGCCCCCAGCATCCGCGTGATCGCTTCTTCCTTTTTGTTGATGAAGGGTACGTTGTCGAGAATGATCGAGCGGCGGTCGTCGCTCGGATGCAGGATCAGGCGGCCGGAACGCAAGAGCAGGTATTCGAAGACGTCTCCAATCTCCTTGTCGATTCTCAAGCTCGGGGCGTACACCCGCTCCATGTTGGCCAGGAACCCGTGATGGTGCAGCAGCTCATTGGGCCGCACCTCCCAGTAGTCGAACCGCACCACGATGAAGACCAGCACGAAAATGACGCCCAGGATCGCGGTGATCGTCCAGTAAAACGTGGCGTTAGCCAGGGGATGGAATCCCGCCAATAGCGCGGTCAGTGCCGGCAAAACCCCCGGCTGGAGCCGCACCCAAAGGACGAATGCCATGACCACGGCGGCGAGGAAGAAAAACAGCGTCAGCGACGTGGTCCGCGGGAAGTCGAAGGAAAGGATCACCAGATTCACCGCCAGAATGCCCAAGAACAGCGTCGCCACCACCACAGCCGAAACGTTCTCTTCCGTGAGCGGCTTTTCCGAGAAACTCATCCAGATTGCCGCCACGAGGGAGAAAATGAACACCGGATAAAGAAAAAGGATTTTCGGGTAAGAGATGAGAAAGATCCTATCCGGCGTCTTCTCCGCAGGTTGCTTTTCTTCAGCCGAGGCGTTCGGGGCGGTCTGCTTGGGGGTTGCGTCCGACATGGCTTCTCCTTCCAGCTTCCAAGGGGCAAGTGGTCAGCGTAGAACTTGCGGAGCGCGGGTCGCGTGGCGACGCGGCGCGCCCGGGGCGTCGCTCCCGCAGGGCCCTCCCAATTTACCGCATCCGCGGCTTGGGGGCCATAAGGAGGACTGGGGCGACGCATCGCGGCGAGGATTCTGGCGACTCGGTTGCCTCGCAAAACGCGTCGTCCAACGCGGCAGCGCCTTTTCGGAATGTCGGCCACCATGCTTGCCTACGGTCCGAACGGGCGACTCAAGCGGCGCTCAGGAGACCTGGAATCAATACCCCCGCGCGAGAGGGCGGGCGGTTGACCAAATCGGGCTTGGGCCCTATCTTGGGAGGACCTCGGGCGAAGCGATTCCAGTCTTCAAGCAGGTTCTTGCCGTAAGGAGGGCGATGGTGAAAGGCGACGAAAAAATCCTCAATGTCCTGAATGATCTTTTGGCCGACGAGCTGACGGCGATCAACCAGTACATGGTTCACTCCGAGATGTGCGCGAACTGGGGCTACGATCGGCTTCATGAGAAGATCGAGAAGCGCGCGATCGAAGAGATGAAACACGCCGAAAAACTCATCGCCCGCATCTTATTCCTCGAAGGCGCTCCCGTGGTCAGCCGACTCAATCCCCTTCATATCGGCGGCGACGTGCCCCAGCAACTGCAATCAGACCTCAGTGCGGAATTAACGGCCGTGGGGTCGTATAACGAGGCGATTCGGCTGGCGGACGAGTTGGGCGACGCCGTGACGCGCGAACTGCTCGAACACATCCTCAAGGACGAAGACAACCACGTGGATTGGCTCGAGGCCCAGCACGACCAGATCCGGCAGATGGGCCTGGCCGTGTATCTTTCGACGCAAACCTAGCGGCAAGAGGCGCGCAGCCCGATTCCGGAGAGTGGGTTCGCCTCGGGGAGGGAGGCTCCGGGCGACCGCACATTTCGCCTGCGCGGCCGCGGGACGAACGCTTTGAACTCGGAGTCGAGACGCGTGTTGAAGACCCTGGTGCTGGGCCTTGGAAACCCGCTGGTCACCGACGACAGCGTCGGACTGCGCGTGGCGGCCCAGCTCAAGCCGCTGGTGGAAAACCGGCCCGAAATCGAGGTTTCGGAGGACTATTGGGGCGGGTTGCGGCTGATGGAGCGGATGGTGGGGTTCGATCGGGCGATCGTGATCGACGCGATTTGCACCGGCGCCCCCCCCGGCACGCTCCATTGCCTTACGCCCGCCTCGATCCCCACCCAGCGGAGCGCGTCGAGTCACGACGTGAATCTGCCCACGGCCCTGGCCCTTGGGCGAACCGCGGGCCTGGCCTTGCCTGGCGACGACCAGATTCTGCTTTTGGGCATCGAGGCCGAAGACGTCCTCACCTTCGGCGAACGCTGCACGCCCGCCGTGGAAGCAGCCATTGGCCCGGCGGTCGCCCAGGTCCTCCGCTGGCTCGACGCGCCTACTTCGACGATCCCTTGAAAAGGCCGTCGATCAGGCCGCGAGGAAACGGTGTCTCCGGCGGCACCGGCGGAGAAGGCCCGACGATCTCCCTTGGCGGCGAGGGCGCGTCGATGTGAATCTCCAGGGGCATGTCGTATGCGGGCCCAGGCGTCTCGGACGGCGAACCCCGCTGCTGGGGAGGCGGTTCTTGGGCATGGGGGATGCTCGCCTCCGTGCTTCCGCTCCGGCTTCCGCAGCCGTCGAGCAGCAGCAAGGCAACCAGCACGATCAAGGGAAACTCCAGTCTCATATCTTTCATTATGCGCTATGGCGAAAGTTGGGCCGCCTTCCGGATGTCGGAATTTGGGCCACCGCCGCGAATTCGCCGAACGTCCCTGGGGCCCGGGGCGCGAAGTTTTCTGGCCGGGCGAATCTTATCGCGGGAAAGGGCGAGGCGGCTGTCCCCAGGCAACGCGCGGGGCAACCGTTCACAGGCCGGGGGCTGACCGATCTTTTTGGGCGATTTCGGAGCGAAAAAAGCCGCTATCCGCTTCCAGGCACAGGGCACAATCCCATTTTGGCGGACTTCGCCGCGAAAATCGGGACAGTGCCTGGCAATGAACCTGGATCGCGAGGGCTTTACCGTTCCGGCGGCGCAGATGCGCAGGAATTGCTCCGCGCGGCGGCGGGGTTGGGGCCCGTCGCGTCCCGCCAACGACATCCGCACCCTTCCCCCTCGATTGTGCGGAGAGTGCGTCTTCACAAAAACCGCGGCCTCTTCACCGCCGCGAGGGCGGCAACTACCATGAGGGTATGCCCCCATTGCGGTTGCTGGCCTGGGTTCTTGAGATCGGGAGGTGCGGCTCATGTCTAGGGTGCTGGGTGATCGGTCGCGAGGGACCACGGATAAACGATTCGTAACCGTTCACGGGGACTGTCCCGATTTTCGCGGCGAAGTCCGCGAAAATGGGACTGTCCCCCTTGGCCGGTCAAGGGGCAGACGCATTTTTCGACGCGAAACGGCCCGAAAAACGCGCCAGTCCCCGGCCTGTGAACGGTTACAACGATTCGTTTTCCATCGGGCTGCTGGGTTGCTGGTGGTCTTGTCCGCGGTGGCCTGGGGAGCCGCTTCCAACGCGGTGGGACAGGCGAAGAAGGAGCTGCCGGACCCCTACGACATCGCGGGCAACGACCTGCTGACCCCGGACGGCGTCGCCTTGAGAGCGACGTTTTTTCCCAGCGCCAAGGGAAAGAACGCCGTGCCGGTGATTCTGCTCCATTCGTGGAAAGGCAGCCGCAAGGAGTTTGCGACCCTGGCGTCCACGCTTTGGCAGGCCGGCCACGCGGTGCTCGTTCCGGATTTGCGAGGCCACGGTCAGAGCACCAGCCAGGGCGGACGCGAGTTGGTGGCCAGTCGCATCGGCCCGGCGGACATCGCCTTGATGGTTCAAAACGACATGGAGACGCTGAAGAACTTCCTGGTCAAGAAGAACAACGCCGAGGAATTGAACATCGAGAAGCTATGCCTGGTGGGCGCGGAGATGGGCGCCACCGTGGCGGCGAATTGGACGGTCTTGGATTGGAGTTGGCCGCAATATCCGGGCGTGAAGCAGGGACAGCACGTCAAGGCCGTGGTGCTGCTGTCTCCGGAAAGGAACTTCCGCGGGGTGGGGATGGAGGAGTTCCTGCGAAACCCGCTCTTGAACCAGTTCGTTTCCATTTACATCCTGTTTGGCAACGCCGACCCCAAAGTGGCCAGCCGCACCGAACTGATCTACAGCACTTTGGCCAAGCTGCACCCCGAGCCCCCCGAGGGCCAAGGCGAACAGGAGAAGACTTTGTTCTTCAAGGGACTGGACACGAAGGTCCAAGGCAGCAAGCTCCTGGCCCAGCGCGGCCTGAACGTGGAACAGCGGATCGAGAAGTTCATTCAACTCCGCCTGGTCGCCAAGGATTACCCGTGGCGCGAGGTCGGCAAAAAGAGCGGCGCGGCGAAGTGACCCGGCCGGGCGATTCTTCGCGGCGGCCATTCTTCGCGGCGGCGATCATTTTTTCGCGCCGTCGCGCGGGGCAATGGGCACCAGGGGAGTCTGTTGAGCGGCGGGTTTGGGTGGATCGGGCGGAGGAATCCGCAGTTCGATCCCGATCGGCAGGGCGTCGGGACTGCTGAGCAGGTCCCGGTTGGCCTCGAAGATTTCGTCGGCCCGCTGTTCGCTGCCGAGGTAGCGTTTGGCGAGGGCGGGCAGGCTATCCCCGTTGACGATCTTATGCCGGCGGGGCGGGGGCGCCGCCAGCGCGCCGCCCGACAGTCCGATCCCCAGCGAGGCGCCCCATCGCGCGGATGCCTCCCATTCGGGGCTCGGGAAGGATTTCGCCAGGGTTGGGGGGAGCGGGTCGGAGCGCTCTGCCCGCACCGCGGCCGAGGAATCGGGCAGCGCGGGGAAGTAGGGAATGTTCAAAGCGGCGGAGCCGGAGTCTTCCGCCGCCGCTCTGGCCGCCGTCGCAAGGTCTTGCTGGCCTGCGCGGCGACGAAGCACGATCGAATCCCCGGCGTCGGGTGCTTCGAGGCTGGGGGAAGGGCCCGGCTGCCCCAGCAACGACGCCAGACCGATGCCGCCCAAGACGATCCCGAACGCCAAGACGCCCCGCGCCCGCCGACGTTCTCGTAGAACTTCGCCCACGGTGAAATTCGACTCAGCCAATGGAATCGGCGCTTACCTCCCGCGCCACTTCAATCGGCCATCCGTGCGAATCGTTCTTCCGTGAATCATCGGTGGAACCCGTCTTTTCGGCTGATCCGCTCCTCCGTTCTTTCAGCGCACCATGATCGGGTGTCCTCGAAGAGACTATCGGCAACTCGGGCGGAGAAGTTGCGGTCCACCGCGGGAGGCGCGGCCGGTTTTCCCACGGCGCGGATCCGCTGGTAACGGTCGGCGCGGCCGCGCGGCGTCCGCCGTCTTGCGGAGCGACGCGCGGCAAGCTATGCTCGGTGTTCATTCCCCGAGGCCTGCCTTTGCGGCAAACGGGAGCGTCCCATTTTCGCGGACTTCGCCGCGAGAATCGGGGCGGTCTTCGTGAACGCCTGCGCTTTCGCCAACCGCCATTTTTCGAGGAGCCAATGATGTCGACCCCCCATCCCCGAGCGTCGTTGCCCCGTCCTTCCCGTCGCGCGTTCCTGAAGTCCGCCTCAGCGGCGGCGGCCGGCGCGCTCAGCATCGCCCGAAGCGCCCACGCCGCCGGCAGCGGCGTGATCAAGGTGGGGCTGGTGGGTTGCGGCGGGCGCGGCAGCGGGGCGGCCGTCAACGCCATGAATGCCGGAAAGGACGTTCGGCTGGTGGCCCTTGCCGATGTCTTTGCCGAGTACCTTCAGGGGGCCCGCAAACGCCTCAAGGCGGAAAAGCCCGACCAGGTTGCCGTCGACGACGACCACTGCTTCGTCGGCTTCGACGCCTACGAGAAGCTGATCGCCAGCGGCGTCGATGTGGTGCTGATTGCCGCGGCCAGCCACTTCCACCCCCTCCACCTGAAGGCCGCGATCGACGCCGGGAAACACGTGTTTTGCGAGAAGCCCCACGCCGTGGACGTGCCCGGATTGAAGATGGCCATGGCGGCGGGCGAGGAGGCGAAGAAGAAAGGGCTTTGCCTCGTTTCCGGCCTGTGTTGGCGGTACGACCCCGGCGTGCGCGAGGCCATGAAACGCGTGGCCGACGGCGCGATCGGAGACATCGTCGCCATTCAAGAGACGTACATCACCACGCCGTACGGCCTGCGTGAGCGCAAGCCCGGCTGGAACGAAATGCAGTACCAGCTTCAGAACTGGTACCACTTCAACTGGCTTTCCGGCGATCAGACCGGCCAGCAGTTGATTCACAGCCTCGACAAAGCGTCGTGGGCCCTCGGCGACCAGCCGCCGGTGAAGGCGTGGGGCACCGGCGGCCGCCAGGTGTGCACCGATCCCAAGTACGGCGATCAGTTCGATCACCACGCCGTGGTCTTCCAATACGCCAACGGCGTGCGCGTCTTCGGCTTCTGCCGCGATCAGCCCGGCTGCTACAACGAAACCACCGACGTCATCTTCGGGACCAAGGGGCGGGCGATCTTGCCCAGCCGGCCGCGGCTGGAGGGCCAGAACCCATGGGTCTACAAGGCCGCAAAGCCGGTCAGCATGTACGACGCCGAACACGCCGAACTGTTCGCCGCCATCCGCTCCGGCAAGCCGATCAACAACGCGAACTACATGTTCACGAGCACCATGCTCGCGATCCTCGCCCAGATGGTCTGCTACACCGGGCAGGAAATCACGTGGGAACAAGCCATGCAGTCCAAGCTCTCGCTCGCCCCGGCCCGCTACGCGTGGGACGCGGAGCCGCCGGTCAAGCCCGACAAGAATGGCCAATATCCCTGCGCGATGCCGGGGATCACCAAATTCGTCTGAACCATCCGCGCGGACCTCGCCACGCGGCGCCGCAACCGTTCGCGGATCCACGGGGACCGTTCCCTCTTGGCGGACTTCGCCGCCAGAACGGGCGCGCCGTCTCCCTGAACGGCTTCGATCCCCGGCCCTAGGCCGGAACGCCCTTGAGCCGCGCGTACTGGGGAAGCGGGCCGACCAGCGGGCGGAGATACTCGAGGCACGCGGGGGTCACGTCGAAGCCATCGGCGCTGATGAATTCGTCCGGCATCGGCTTGGCGCGGACGGCGACCTCGGCCAGCGGGACCGTTTCGAGCGACCAGCGGTAGGGATCGTTCGACTTCCGCGCGATGCTGACCATCACGCCGGTCTGGCCTTGCGCGGCCAATTCCACTGCCCTGCGCCCGCACGCGAACGCCTCCTCCAGGTCGGTCTCGCTCATCCGGTCGGCGGCGCACATCTGGAGCGACTCGCAGACCTGGAATTCGCCCCGCCAGCCAAAGGCGTCGCCGATCATGCGGTGCAGCATCATCGCCGCGCTGGTGCCGCCCATGGCCCCGAACTCGACGTTCTGAAACTTGTCGGTCGTCGTCGAGGCGCTGACCGGCCGGCCGTCGGCATAGGTGATCCCCTCGCCGCAGACGACGCTGCACCAGCCGTGCTTCTCGTGGCACGCCTTCACCGCGGCAAGGAACCGCTGGCGATCAAACGGCCGTTCGGGGAAGAGGATGATGTGCGGGGCGTCGTCCTCAGCGGCCCGGGCCAGCGCGCTGGCCGCCGGAAGCCACCCCGCCGAACGGCCCACCGTCTGGAAAATGACGTACTGATCCACGCGCTTCATGTCCCGGGCCAACATCCCCGCCTGCTTCACCGAGATGGCGACATAGCGGGCCGCGCTGCCGAAGCCGGGCGTGTGGTCGGTTCCGTGCAGGTCGTTGTCGACCGTCTTGGGCACGCCGACGCCGACCAAGGGGTAGCCCTTCTCCCGGCAGAAGGCCTCGACGCGGTGGATCGTGTCCATCGTGTCGTTTCCGCCGATGAGGAAGAAGTAGCGGATGTCGTGCCTGCGGAGCATGGCGAGGATGGGTTCGAAATCCGCGTCGCGGAGCTTGTGGCGCGAGCTGCCCAGCGCGGAGCTGGGCGTGGTTCGGAGTTGTTCGAGAAGGGCGGGCTCTTCGCGTCCCAGGTCGATCACGTCGCCTTGCATGAACCCCTCGATGCCAAACCGCATTCCCAGCATGCGGCCCGCCGCCTTCGCGTCGCGCCACGCCTGCACCACGCCGCACAAGCTCGCGTTGATGACCGTCGTGGGGCCGCCGCTTTGCCCAATGATCGCATTACCCTGAAGCATGGCTGATCCGTCCCGTCCAAACCAAGAGATTTCTGAAGAACTCCGCGTACCCGTTGCCCACCTCGATGAACCCGCCAGGAATCTCCTGGTGGATCCGTCGATCGCCCCAATCGACCAGACCGCCGACCCAGTGCGGGGCCACATCGGTGGCCAGGGCGGCCGTGCGGCCCTTTCCGTGCGCGCCGACCACCAGGAGCGGCGCCGATTCGCCGCGACAGAACGCGAACTCGCCGCCGCGGCAACGCACCGAAAAATGCACGGCGCGAAGCAGCGTCTGGGCATCCGGCTTGGCGCTCACGGCGTTGTATCCCCCGATGCCCGGCGGCTCGTCCCAGGGAAGGCCGCCGAGAATCGGATGCTCGCCGACCTTTTCGACCAGGCACGGTTGGGCCGAGTTGCGGCGGTCGTCGCGGTCAAGCATCGCGACGGGCAACACGTCGGCCAACGGCGAACGATCGTACTCGCCCAGCCGTCCAAAAAAACTCTCCCAACCGCCGAACATCGCCAGGCCCGATCCATCCGCCACGCATCGGGCGATGTGTTCCATCTGTCCCGCGCGGAACCGCGCCGCGGGGTAGTCGCTCACCACGTAGAGGGCGTATTGCCGGGAAGCGAATTCCGCGTCGGGCGGCTCAGGGCTCGGCACGTGGTCAAACGCCAATCCGAAATGACTCATGACCCCAATCAGGTAGCCGGCGGCCCCCTGAACCGTGTCGTCTCCGAGGTAACAAATTCGAGATAGCATCGCACGGACCCCGGCGGCCGGTCGCGGACCGGGAAGGCCCTTCCCGGCCGGTCCGGCCCTCGCCAAACGCCCGCCCATTGCTCCCCTCGCAGCCTCACGGAAGCCGTACCGCCAAAGGGGGCCGTCCCATCGTCGCGGACTTCGCCGCGAAAGCCGGGATCGGCTCCGTCAGCGGCTAGCTGGGGTCGGGAAACAGCGGCAGGCAAACTCGTGAGTCGCCAATATACCAGCAAGGCCCACCCAACGGGAAGTCTCCTCGGCGGCCTGGAACTTGCGCGGCGCGCCAATCCGCCGGGCATTCAATGATTTTCAAGGCAAGCGTTCACGGAGACTCTCCCCGTTCTTGCCGTGAAGTTGGTGAAAAACGGGGTTGTCCCTTTCGCTCCGACCGGGGCGCAGCAAGGGCGCGACGCGCCGCGTCGCGTGCGTCACGGTGTTGCTTTCGGCCGCGGCGGTGTTGCGTCCGGCGGCGGCGGTCTTGCTTCCGGCCACGAGGGAGCGTGGCCAGGTGGTATCCTCAACGATTACTTTTCGACCAAGGGCTTGAGGACCGGCATCAGGGCGTCGGCCATGCGGAACATGCCCAGGTCAGTCGGATGCGACCCGTCGACCGTGCCCTCCCCGTCGTCGCCGAGCAGGCGCTCGCCTTCGACGTAGTGAAGGCCCTGGACGCCGGCGGCCTTGAGATGGTCGTAAGCCGACCGAAGCGCGGCCCGGCTGGCCGCGTGGCGCTTGCGCTGGCCGGGCAGGAAAACGGCGTTGGTGTAGGTGCGGTCTTCGACGAGCACGATGGGCGTCTTCGGCCGCGCGGCACGCAACTGGCGCACCAGCGGCTCGGTCCGCGCCGCCACTGCGTCGCCCTGCATGTTGGGAAGACAGTCGATCACATAAACCGACGCATCCAACTCGGCCAGCAAGGCGCCGACCTCGGGATCCATAGTGCCGTTTCCGGAAAAGCCGAGGTTGATCACGGGGGAGTCCAGGCGGCGGCCGATGATCGCCGGATAAGCCATACCGGGCCGCGACGCGCAGCCGCCGTGCGTGATCGACGTGCCGTAGAACACGATCGGCTTCGCCCGCGGGGCGAGCGGCTTGAACGCGGCCTGTGGCGCAACGCCGATCTCCAACGATTCCACGCCGTTGTAAAGCGGGAGATAAAGCAGGTATTCGCGCCGGCCCGGCTCGATCCCGTCGGCAAGCCGAACTTTCAGCTTTTGCGTGGTCGGCGAGACGAAGCCCAGCCATCGCCAGCGTTTCTCCCCGTCCCGGGCGTACAGGTCCAACCCGCTCACGCCGGTGGCCGGCATGTGCGGCAGCGCGAGGCTTTTGGAGAGCAGCTCATAGCGGGCCCAGATCGCCGTGGCGTCGGTCTCGAAGCGGCAGCACATTCCCGCGGAATGCCGGCTCAGACTCCACACCGCGTCGCGGACCACGCCCTTGGCCTTGCGCGGGAAGCGATCGAAGTAACGCTCGGTATCGTCCCAGCCCCGCCCCTCGACGCCCCATTCGCGGACGTCGCGCCAGGCCAAGCCGTCTTCCGCCTTGTCCTTCGCCGCGGCGGGCTCGCCGGCCCGAACGGTTTCCACGCTTTTCAGGGTCAAGACGGTTGCCGAGATGGCCATGAATTCACGCCGATTGGCACGTTGAGTTGACATCGAATCTCCTTTCCCAGAGGCTGCTTCGAAGCTCCCACACCCAAGAGAAAAACGATTCCGAGGAAGAACCACGACGCTTCCAGCGTCCATCCGGCCACGTCAGAATACCCGTAACCGTTCCCAGGCCGTGGACTGGCTCGTTTTCCAGCCCGTTTCGCGCCGAAAAATGTGCCTGACCCTCACCGGCCAGGGGGCTCACCGCCAGGGGGAGAGTCCCATTTTCGCGGACTTCGCCGCGAAAATCGGGTCGGTCCCCGTGAACGGTTACGAATAGCCAAGCAGTCCGGATGGGATGGGGGACAGCCAATGGCGCCCCGCGAAGCTGGAAGGCGCCATGGCCCCCGGCGCCGCTCACCAAAGCCGCCTTGGAAGGGCTCGTGCAATCGTCGGCGCCCTTGCGTCCGATGCATTCATTCCATCGCGGCCGCGCCTTCTCAGCAACAACGTAGCGGTGGCGGGGGCGCTGGTCAACGGCGCGGATGATTCCGGTATAATCCTCCGCGACTGGACAATCTCGCTTCCTGGTTGCGTTAGGGCCCAAAGGTGTCTCCATGCGAAAAACCATTGTCGCAGGCTTGCTCTTGAACGCTTCGCTGGTCTTTGCCGGGGACGGTCCACGGCTCGAAGTCAGCCTCAACGGCCCCTGGCAGTTTCAGCGGGTCGCTGAGTTGTCGGAACCGCCGAAGTCTGGCGAGTGGAAACGGTGCGCCGTGCCCGGCTACCTCCGCGGCACGGACTACCAGCGGGCGTGGCTGCGGCGGTCATTCTCCGTGCCCGCCGCAATGCGCGGCCAGCGGATCAAGATCCATTTCGGCGGCGTGAAGTTCAATAGCCGCGTCTATGTGAACGGCAAACACGTGGGCGGGTGTTTTGGCGGCTATGAGCCGTTCGAGGTCGACGTGACCGACGCGGTGCGCTTCGACGGCCCCAACGAGCTGGCCGTTGGCTGTCACGACTGGACGGGCGTGTTCACGCCCGGCCGGGTCCCATTTCCCGACAACGCCAACTGGGACGTGGTGCGCGGTGCGCCGCGCGACAAGATCCTGTCGCCGATCGGCGGACTGTTCGCGCTGTACGGCATCTGGGACGAGGCGACGCTGCGTTCTCATCCGCCGGTGTACGTCAAGGATGTATTCATCAAGCCGTCGGTCCGGCGCGGCGAGCTGGCGGTCGAGTACGCCGTGGCGAACGAGTCGGGAAGCGAGGCCGAGGTGGAACTGAGCGCGGCCGTCGAAGACCAGGGCAAAGACGTGCTCAAGCTCCCCGTTGTGAAAATCCGGATTCCCGCCGGAGGCACGGCCAAGGCGACGCTCAAGCAAGCGTGGCCCAAGCCGCCGCTCTGGTCGCACGTCGACCCGCACCTGCTCCATCTGCGGACCGCGCTTTCGACCGGCGACCGGCTCCGCACGCGGTTCGGCTTCCGCGAGTTTTGGGTCGAAGGGCACAAGTTTTTCTTGAATGGCTCGCGGGTGAACCTGCTGGCCACGTCCTGGTGGCCGCCGCACGGGTGGATGACCCGGGAGGAGATCCTCAAGCACTGGGAGGCGGTCAAGCGCATGGGCTGCGTCGCCTTCCGCACCCACACGCAGCCCTGGCCAAGCCTCCACTACGAAGTAGCCGACGAGGTGGGCCTCTTGATGATTCCCGAAGGGGCCGTGTGGAACGACGACGACGCCTACCGCATCCACGACCCCGAGTTTTGGCAAAACTACGCCAGGCACCTGAAAGCTATGGTCGATCGCGACAAGAACCGGCCCTCGGTCGTCATGTGGAGCCTGGAGAATGAGTTCTTCGGCGGCCGGTTGAACGACGCCTCGCCGGCCAAAAAGGACCTGGTGCGCATGGGCCGGCTGATGAAGGAGTGGGATCCAACGCGGCCGATCTTCTACGAATCGGACGGGGACCCGGACGGCGTCGCCGACGTGATCGGCATCCACTACCCGCACGAATACCCCGATTTCACCTGCTGGCCCAACGAGGCCTGGTGGCTCGAGAAGCCGGCCGCGATTCCCCACATGTTCCTCAACGGAGCCAAGGAATTCGTTTGGAAGAAGGACAAGCCGATCTACGTCGGCGAGTTCCTCTGGATTCCGTCCCGCGACCCATCCTGGCACACGGTCTTCTTCGGCGACGAGGCGTACACGGACTACCACCGCTACCGCAACCTGGCCAAGGCCGAGGCGTGGAGAATGCAGATCCTCGGCTACCGCCATTTGGAAGTCGGCGGCATCTCGCCCTGGACGGCGATCGAAGGCGGGCCGCTGGACGAAACAAACCCGCTCTACAAGGCGCACCTGGACGCTTATCGGCCCATCGCCGCCTATCCGCTGCAATACGACCGCCGTTTCTTTTTTGGCGAGCGTGTCCCGCGCCGCCTGGCGGTGTTCAACGAGGCGCTGGAACCCTCGACGCTCGACGTGAAGTGGACGTTGCGGTTCCCGGATTCGGACCGCCCCGTGGACCGCGGCGAGCAGCGGATTTCGCTCGGCCCTGGCGAACAGCGGACGATCGAGGTGCCTCTTCAGTCGCCGCGTGTGGAGCAGGCGGGCGCGGCCCGCAAGCCGGTGAGCCACGTTTGGACGAGCTGGTTCCACGCCCCCTTGATTTGGACCATCCAGGTCCAGCGCGACGGCCGAACGGTCTTCGAGGCCCATCATCCGTGTCACGCCATGTCTCGGCCCGCCGTGCAGCCGGGCAAGGATCTTTCCCGCGCGAGAATCCATGTCTACGACCCCGCGGGAACGACAAGGAAGGCGATCGAGTCGATCGGTTTCCCCGTCGCCATGGCGCCAGGGCTGGAAAAGATTGGATCGGAGGTGGAGGTGCTCGTCGTCGGGGCGAACACGCTGCGCGGCGATTCGGCGGGCCCGCCGATCATCGGCCGCACCCGTCCCGAACGCGCCGCCATTCGCGACTTCGTGACGCGCGGCGGCCGCCTGGCGGTGCTCCATCAAGAGGCGTACCCCGAAGGCATGTTCGACGTCCAATTGAGCGATCAGCGGTCCACGATGACGTTCCCCTGGGCCCCAGGCCTTTTCCACGAGGGGGACTGGGGAAGCTGCGACCCGTGGAAGTTCTGGCGGCCAGACCATCTCGTGGCGACGCGCGAGCTGTTGCGGCCTGCCTCGGGAGGCTTCCGGCCTATGGTCGTTTCCGGCTCGTCGGCCGGCATCGATCATTGCCCGCTGTTGCTGCAAAAGATGGGCCGAGGGTGCGTTCTCTATGCGCAGCTCTTGGCGGTGGAGAAGTCCGAGGTCGAGCCTGCTGCGGCCCATGTCCTCGCCGCCATCGTCGAGAACCTGCTTTCCTACGAGTCGCCGTCGCGCAAGACCGCGGTCTCCGGCGGAGACGCGGCCTACAGGCAATTCTTACGAAGCCTGGGGCTGCGTTTCGAGGACCTGGATCCAAAACGCGATGCTCCGGACCCACGCCACTACGGCCTGTGGCTCTGCCGAGGCGAGTTGGATCCGATTCCCTCGGGATTTCGAACGTTCGTCGAGTCGGGTGGGCATCTCTACCTGCACCGGCCTGGCCAACGAACGCTCCAAGAAATCTCCCGCCAGTTCGCCCTGAACCTCGCGGCGCAACCTTGCGCCGGGCCGATCTCTCGCGGCGAAATTTCGGGAGGCGCGGCCGATTGCATCGCCCGGGAGGATCTCTACTGGCTCGGCACGCACGCCGGCATCGACTGGGCCGACACCCCACGCGCGACCAACATGGCCGACGGGGTCTTCGTCAAGACCCTCGACGAGCGGAAGGCGACGGCCTATGAGATCGAAGACTGGCGGCTGGAAGGAGGGCTCGTCGAGCGCGTGCCCCCGGGGGTCACGTTCGCCACCGTGGGAAAGGCGACCGGAACCATCCATTTCCCGAAGGCGGGGGTTTACATCCTCGGGCTGGTGGCTCGGGGGACGCCCTGCAACGGCCAATACCCCTTGGCCGAGATCAAGATCGATGGAAAGCCGTTCGGGAACGTCCCCATCGACCGGCGCGACTGGCACACCGCGACCGCGTTCGGCCATGTTACGATGGGCGACCACGAGGTCTCCGTGGCCTTCGTGAACGACGCCAGCAATCCGCCCAAGGAGGACCGGAACCTGTACGTGGACAAACTGCTGGTGGCCCCGGACAACGACCGCCAAGACTTGAAGTTCCTCACTTTTCCCCCTGCGATCGCCGAGTTCAGGCAAGGCCGGGGACGAGTGGTCATCGACTTCGTGCGTTGGGACACCGAGGAGCAGAACGCCCGCAAGGCGGCCCGGCTGGCCAGCGCGTTGTTGACGGAAATGGGCGGCGATTTCCAGCCGCGCTTGGGGACGACGATCGAGTGCGAGCGGATGACGCCCCAGCCCGGCATTCAGCATTTCAGCAACCAAGGCGCTCACGCCGCGCTGGCCTGCAATGGCTACATCCAGACGCCCATCGAAATCGCCGCGACCGGACGCTACACGATGGAACTCGTCGCTGCCGGCTCGGCGGCGGCGGGGGTGTATCCGCTGGTCGGCGTGGCCATTGACGGCAAGATGCTTGCCCAGGTGCAGCTCGTTTCCGGCAATTGGCGATCGTATTTCATGGATCTCGACCTGCCCGCCGGAAGCCACCAGTTGCGTCTGGCGTTCCTCAACGACTTCAACGCCAACGGCGAGGACCGCAACCTCAGGCTGGACAAAGTGGCTTTCTACCATGAATGAATTACCCCCTCTTGCGATGGGTGCGGGCGGACAGCCAGGAGGCTGGTCGATGCGTCGCGCAGGCTGGGAGGATACCTTCGGCGGAGAAGGTGGCATTTTTCACCTGCGCCAACAGGCCAGCAATCCGTTGCAACGACTGTACCCTGCTGGAGGGTGGAATCCTTTAGTCAGAAGTTGTGGTTTGCGGCAGGGAGCACGGAGCACGGGGTGAATTTTCACTCCACACACCCTGATCCATGACGCGTTTTCATAATCTCACGAGCGGGGTGGAAGCTGGGAGCCATGCAGCTTCCGTGGCCCCTGTTTGCCGGGGGTGGCCTCGGACCGTACCATTGTACGAGGACGGCTTTGGTGGCTTGGGTTGGGGCGTTGCGCAGGGGCTCGAGCCATTCTCGTTTTGCCACGGAGAGGGCGGTAGATTAGACTCTAGGTTTACGCACAAACCGAGAGGCGAGGGGATCCGTGAGCATTTATAAGTCGAGCGACATCCGCGGTGTTGCGGGGAACGAGCTGACGCGGGAACACTATCGACGCTGGGGCGCGGCGTTGGGAGAGCAGTTGGACGCGGGAGCGAAGTTCGTGGTCGGCGGCGACGTGCGGGAGTCAACGCCGAGCTTCTTGCTGGCGCTGGCCGATGGGCTGTGCGACGCCGGCCTCGACGTGGTGCTTGTCGGTTCGCTGCCCACCCCCGTGATCCACCATGCCCGACGCCGGCTCGCCGCGGCCGGCTGCGCGATCGTCACCGCCTCGCATAGTCCGCCCGAGTTCAACGGCCTGAAATGGATGATCGGCGACCATCCCCCGACGGAAAAGGAGGTGCGGGCGATGAAACGCGTCGCCGAAGGCAAATCGCCCAAGCTCAACGGCCGCGCCCGGACCAGCCCGCGCTCGGTGGACGTCACGTTCGACTACGTGGCCTGGCTTCAGGAGCGATGGATGGACGCCCCGATCGTGCGCCGGTCGATCGTCGTCGATCCCATGCACGGGGCTTGGGCGTGCCGGGCCCGGCGGTACTTGCAGGCGATCTTTCCTCATTGCGTGTTTTCGGCGATTCACGACGCGCCGGACGCCTCGTTCGGCGGCCGGACGCCCGACTGTTCCTCGTCCGACGCTTTGGCCGACTTGGGCGAAGCCGTTTACCAGCAGCGGGCCCTGTTGGGCATCGCGTTCGACGGGGACGGGGATTGTGTGGCCTTTGTCGACGACGAGGGCATGCCGCTTTCGCCCGACGAAGCGACATGGCTTCTGTTGAGGAGCTTCGAGGACCAGTTGGAAGGCAAGCCGTTCGTCTGCGACGTGCGGTTTTCGCAAAGCGTGCCCCAGGCGGCTCGGAATCTCGGCGCCGAACCGCTTCTGGAGCGGAGCGGACCTGCCTTCATCCGCCGCCGCATGCTCAAGAGCGGGGCGCCGTTCGGCGCGGAAGCCAGCGGACACTATTTCTTCGGCGACCTTGGGGGCGGAGACGACGCCCTGTTCGCCGCCTGCGCGATGATCGCGCACCTGGCCGCGTCGGGCAAGCCGCTCTCCCAGTTGCGGCGCAAGACCCCGAAGGTCTGCATGACGCCCGACCTGCCGGTCCGCGTCAAGGCCCGTTGCCGCCGCGACGTGGTCCGGATGGTCCGCGACCGCTGGGCCAAGTATCCGACCCTCGAACTCGACGGCGTGCGGATTGAGTTTCCTAACGGTTGGGCCTTGGTCCGCAACTCCGTGGCCGAACCGACGATCACGTTCCGCTTCGAGGGGCGCGACTGGAACGGGTTGACCGAACTGGTCTCGAGCTTCTGCGACTCGTTGCCGGAAATCGGCGACGCGCTTTGGGCAAGTTACGAACAGGCGATGGGCGGGGATTAGGACGCGTGGCGGGCGTTTCCGGCCAGCGGCGGTTCGTCCGCGCGTAACCGTTGGCGGGGACTGTCCCGATTTTCGCGGCGAAGTCCGCGAAAATGGGACTGTCCCCCTGGCCAGCAGCGAGACAGGCACATTTTTCGGCGCAAAGCGGCCCCAAAAAACGAGCCACTCTCCGGCCTGTGAACGGTTCGTCCGCGCACGCGGTCGCCCCGGCGCGCTGCAACGGTCGATAGGCGGGAATAGGGGACTCAGGAATCCGGGACGAGTCCGGATCGGCCCGGTCGGACCTTGGCGTCGTTCGTCTCCACGATCTGCCGGCGGAGACTCCCTTGGCCTCCTTGCGCAACACGATCCGATTCGTGTGTTCCAACTGCATCGCGCCTTTGGCGGCAAAACGCCGCCATGCCGGCGCGAAGATGCGATGTCCGAGGTGCCATACGATCCTTGTCGTGCCGCAGGAGAGCCGGCCCCGAGCGGCGCCGGAGGTCTATCCCTTGGCCGATCAGGCCCAGGGCGCACCACCGGCCGCGCCCACCGTGAGCTTCTTGTGCTCGCTGTGCAAAACGAGGATGGACGCGCCGGCCGACCAGGCGGGCCGGACGGTGACGTGTCCTGATTGCGGCACACCGGCCGTTGTTCCGGCTCTGGCGGCCTCGGCCTTGCCGTCCGGCGATGCGCCCGCTCCGCCGGCCAGCGCGGGGCCCGTGGAGGTCTACAACGTGCTCGAGGGCCAGGATCAGCCCCCGCCCACGGCCACCGAGGTCTACCGGCGCTACATCCCGGTCGTCTGCGCATTGTGCCGCACGCGCATGCACGCCGCCGAGGACCAGGTCGGGCAGACGATGGTCTGTCCGGATTGCGGGACGGCCAACGTCGTGCCGCCGATCGCCGTTAGCGAAGCCCGCGCCCCTCTGGCGCCCATGCAGGGTTATGAATTGGCCGCCGAGGACTCGTCACGGCCACAGTCGCGGCAAAAGCGGCCGGAGTTCACGTTCAAGTGCCCGGTTTGCTCGACCAGGCTTCAGGCAAGCCGCGGCGAGGCGGGAAAAACGATGGCCTGTCCTGACTGCGGCACGGACTTCGCCATTCCTCTCCCGCCGGCGGACGAGCCGCGATGGGATCCCTTCGAGGAACCGGTGGAAGTCTATGCGGTGGCCGGCGGGCCGCCGCCCGCGTCCACGCCAATTCCCTTCGCGGCGTGGCACGATTCCCGCGCGCCCGGACTGCCGGACGGCGAGGATCTGCTTCAGGACGACCGCGACCTCCTGCCTCCGCGCCGATCGGCGAGGAAACTCCCTCCCTGGCCGTTGGTCAACGGGGTCTTCTCGTTTCCTTTCCAGAGAAGCTCGCTCGTGTGCTGGGGCAAGATGGCCGTGGGCGCGATGCTCGTTCAGGGGGGCGCGGCGCTGGTGCTGACGCAGGTCCAGGCGATCGATCAAACCGGCGTCGGGCTGGGCTACCTCGCGATGGCGGCGGGCATGCTCTACACGATGGGCTTCGTCTGCATTCTGGCCGTGTTCTTTTCCTTATGGATTTCCAGTTCGGCGTTGAAAATCGTGACCGAGACGGCCAACGGCGCGGATCGGATCGAGGAGTGGGCAAGCGAGGACTTCGTCGACTGGGCGTTCGAGGCCCTCTATCTGGTCAACAGCGTCGTGCTCAGCCTCTTGGTCGGCTGGGGCGTTCAGGCCCTCGCGCCGCGGCTTCCGCCCGACGTGACCGTGATCGGTTCGCTGTTCTTGCTTTTTCCGGTGATTCTGCTCTCCATGCTGGAGACCGGGTCGGCGATGAATCCGATTTCTCCAGCGCTGCTGAAAAGCCTTTTCCTGCAATGGTGGGCGTGGTTGGGCTTCTACGTCCTGGCGGCGATGCTGCTGGTTGCCGTGGCCGGGGTGGTCCTGGGCCTGTGGCTTGGGATCGGCTTCTGGTCGGCCTTTCCCGCGTCGCTGGCCATCGCCCCGGCCCTGATGATCTATTTCCGGCTCCTGGGACGGCTTGGCTGGTACATCACCGTTCGAAGCCGTGCCCCCGAGAGAGACACGGCCGAGTAGTCGCGCCCCGTCCTCGAAAACCGAAGGCCGTGTTCCGCCGCGGGGCCGCCTCGTCGATCACCGGCCGAGTTCGTCTGCCAGTGCCCCGGCGTCGTAGACCTTGCGCAGGGCCTCGGTGATGGCGGCGGAATGCACGGACACGGCCCGGGCCTGTTCCTCCGTGTAAATGAAATCGAGCACGAGCGAGTGGATGTTGCCGTCGAAGATGAGGCCCACCACCTCGCCGCGGCGGTTGACCACCGGGCTGCCCGAGTTGCCGCCGATGATGTCGGGCGTGGAGACGAAATTCATCGGCGTGTTGAGATCCAGTTTCGACTTGCGTTCCAACCAGCTCTTGGGCAGGTGGAACGGGGGCTGGTTTTCGTGTTCCGCGGAACGCTCGTACGCACCGGCCATCGTGGTCCAAGGCGGAATCACGCGCCCCCCCTCGGTGTAGCCTTTCACCACCCCGAACGCCAGGCGGAGCGTGAACGTGGCGTCGGGGTACATGGCGGCGCCGAGCAGGGCGAAGCGGGCGTTGGCGATCTTCGCGTAGGCCTGGCGAAGCGGCTCCTCGACCTTTTCTTCGTGGATTTTGCGGACGCGCCGGGCGGGGGGATCGACGAGCCGGGCGAGCTGGATCATGGGGTCGGGCGACGCCTCGATCGCCTTGCCTCCGCCCTCGGCAAGCGCCTTGCGCGCCGCCACGTCGCGGAGCTTCGTCCCGGAGACCAGCTCCGCCGCCCGCTGCCGAGGCGACTTCCCGGCCAAAACCTTTTGCACCAGCGGGTCGCCAGCCCCGGCCATTTCCAGGAACATGGAAAGCGAGTCGGCCAGCTTGATGGTTTCGAGGTCGTCGTAGATGGGGGCCTCGGAATAAAGCATCTGCTGGAGCGATTCGAGATTCGACTCGCGGAACTCGCGCAGCCGCTGGGCGTTGGGCTTGGCGGTCTCTTCGGCCAGGCGGACCAGGGTCCGCGCGATGCCGAAGTATTCGCTGTTGAAGGCCGCCGCTTGCTCGAGCAGGACCAGGGGCTGATAGATCGACTCCCAGACGCGGAGGGCCGCGGCCACCTCGTCCCACGCCCCGCCATAGGCGGACTTGAGTTGAGGATCGGCTTCGACGGCGGCGCGGAACTTCCGCTCCTCGACGCGCTTGGCGCCCATGATCGCCGGGTCTTGCAGTCCGGCGAGCCCGCCGAGCCGGGCCTTGCGGCTGTTCTGGTATCCGAACAATTCATCCCGCGCGCGGCGGGCGTTTTCCCGGCTCCGCTCGCTGTACGTCGAGAGGATCACCTCGCGGCGGAACAGCCGTTGCAGAAGCCCCGGATACACGCGGTCGCGGAGGAATTCCAGGTGCGCCACGGTGTTGAGCCGGTTGGTGCGGCCGGGATGGCCGGAGACGAACACCAATTCGCCGCTCTGGGGACCGGCGGCGCTCCATTTCAGGAAGTGCGGCGGCCTGGCCGGCCGGCCGTTCTCGTAGACGCGGAAGAAACAGACGTCGAGATCGAAGCGCGGGTACTCGAAATTGTCCGGGTCGCCGCCGAAGAAGGCGATGGCCTGCTCCGGCGCGAAGACCAGGCGCACGTCGGTGTACTTCTTGAACCGGTAGAGATGGTACTGCCCCCCCTGGTACAAGGTCACCACGTCGCTTCGCAGGCCCGTCTTGTCCAGCGATTCCTTCTCCACCGTGTTCATTTCGGCGCGGCGGGCCTGGAACGCCTCGGCCGGGGACATGCCGGGCTTGACCGCGGCGTTGATCCGCGCGGTGACGTCCTCGATGCTCATCAGCACGTTCAGTTCCAGGTCCGGCGAGCGGACTTCGTCCTCTTGGCGGCGGGCATAGAACCCGGTCTTCAGGTAGTCGCGCTCTGGCGTGCTGATCTTCTGAAGCGTGTCGGCCCCGACGTGATGGTTCGTCATCACCAGCCCATTGGACGAAACGAACGAACCCGACCCGCCGCTGTTGAACCGCACCGACGACTGTTGCAAGTGCTCCAGCCACTCGGCGGTCGGCTCGAAGCCGTATTTTTCCTTGAGGATCTTGGTCGGCGGGTTGTTGAACAGCCACATCCCCTCGTCGGCCGCGACGGGCGACGTCGCCACGGCGAGCGCACGCACGACGCAAAGAACGATCAGCAAGGCGCGGACGCGAAATCGCATGAAAGACTCCTTTCGGTTTCCGCCGGGAAACAACGGCTCCCCTTCGACCAGGGCTCGAGTTCACGAGGACGAATCCGGAAACGCCGGTTCGCCCGAACGAACGCCGCAACCGCGGCGCCGACGAGCCTATTGTAGAAGCAGACGGCGGCATTTCCAGTGCCGCGACCAACGGCGGGGTTCTTGCTGGCGCGGCCCCCAGGACCGTCCGGCGAAGGGGGACGGCCCGACGCCCGGCGGCGCGGTCCCGCTTTCCTCACCAAAGTGCCGCGTTGATTGGCCCGACGGAGGCTGGTACATTCGCAGTTCCAGGCAGCGACCGATTCCACCCGAAGCCGCGAGGAGTTGTCTCATGCAAGACGATCTTTCCCGTCGAAGGTTCCTGGAAACCGCCGGCGCTGTCGTGGTCGGCGGCACGGCCGCGATCGGCGGATCCATGACGCTCGGCGCAAACCCGCCGTCCGGACCGGCGATCAAGATCCTGGCCATCAGCACCAGTCCCCGCAAGGGGAAGACCACGGCAGCGGGCCTGAAGATTTGCCTCGAGGCCGCCAAGGCGGTCGATCCGGAACGCATCGAGACGGAGTTGATTGAGTTGGCCGACCTGAGCATTCCGGGCGGTCCCAGCGCCGGCTTGCCCTTGGCGCCAGGGGAAAAGGACGATTTCCCGGCTTTGCTCCCCAAACTCACCGACCCGAAGGTGGCCGGGATCCTCATCGGCACGCCCGTCTATTTCGGCAACATGAGCTACCTCTGCGCCGCGTTCCTGGACCGCTGCATGGTGTTGCGCAAGAGCTTCGCATGGAGCAACAAGGTGGGCGGAGTGCTGGCCGTAGGCGGGGCGCGGAACGGAGGCCAGGAGCAAACGCTTCGGGCGGTCCACACCGCCCTGTTTGGGCAGGAAATGGTGCTGGTGGGCGACGGCCGTCCCACCGCCCACTGCGGCGCGACCCTGTGGAACAACAAAGACGACATCTCGCAGGATGAAATGGGCATTGCCACGGCCAAGAACCTCGGGCGCCGCGTGGCCGAGGTCGCCCGCCGCATGGCGGGAACGTGACGCCGAACGTCCGGTTTCGGCCGCAGCTTTCGGCTGCGGCGCAGTGGGGGAGAAGGGAAACCCTTGCTTTAGGGCACGCGCGTGCCGGGGGCTTCGCCGCAACCGTGAAGCGACGGGGGACTGGCTCATTTGTCGGGCCGTTTCGGACCGAAGAATGCGTCTCTCCCCTTGCGGCGGAGGCAACAGCCCGATTTTCGCGGACCTCGCCGCGAAAACGGGGTATTTCCCGTAAACGGCGCCCCACAACCATCTACCGCCTCGGAGGTCTCGCTTATGCCAATCGTTCGCTTCCTCTCCGTCGTCCATCTCCTGTTCGTCGCGGGCGTGGTTGCGGCCGATCCGCCCGGCCTGCGGCGCTCGGACGTCGTGTTCATGTACGACAACCCGAAGATGATTGAGCCCTACGGATGCACCGTGCTCGGGTGGGCGGGCTCGTCTGATCCCAAGCGGGTCGAGGCGGCGCACCAGAAAGGCGTTCGGCTGTTTTCTTCCAGCGTCGGATTCTTGACCGAGTTCAGCAGCGTGATCGATTTCTCGCCCGATTTCCTCGACGCCGCCTGCCGCAATTTCGCGGGCGAGCCGTTCGTGGTGCCGTGGCTTTGGGACCACAAGCACAAGGGCCATCCGGCCTACTGGTGGTGTACCAATTCGCCGTTGTACCGCAAGTACCTCGAAAGCCGGATCGAGAGGATCATGAAAGGCCCACTCGATGGCCTGCACATCGACGACTATCGCGGCACCTCCGGGGCGGTCACCTGGCTTTCCGCGTGTTTCTGCCGCTATTGCATGGATGGCTTCCGCAAGTACCTCGCCGACTCCGTGCCCAAGGAAAAGCTCGCCGCCCTGGGGATCAAGGACCCTTCGACGTTCGACTACCGCCAGTTCCTCCTCGACCGCGGCGTCAAGCCCGAGGAGTACAACCGCAAGCGGGCCGGGCTCCCGCTGGCCGCCGAGTTCCTCGATTTCCAGGTCAAGGCCAACAACCAATACGTGGCCGAGTATCGCAAGCGGGCCGAGCAATTGCGCGGCAAGGCGCTGGCGTTGTGCGTCAACTCGGGAGTGACCGATCCGCACGGGCTGGTGATCGCCCCGCAGTTGACGTACTTCTGCTGCGAGGTCGGACACAACGCGGCGAGCCGCAAGGTCCCCCTGCACCCGATCTACGCCTACAAGCTCGGCGACGGCGTGGACCGGCCCGTGGCCTCGACCGCCAGCGGCCAGGACTGGGCTTACGTGAAGGAGCACAATCTGCCGGGCCTCGTGCGCACGTGGATCGCGCTCTCCTACGCCTTCGGCCACCACTTCATGGCCCCGCACCGCCAGTGGTGCTACACGCAGGAGAAAGGAACGCACTGGTACGACGGCCCCACCGACGAGTATGCCTGGCTCTATCAGTTCGTTCGCCGCAACGGCCGGCTTTTCGACGATTACCGGGCCGTGGCCCCGGTGGCCGTGCTTTACGACAACGCGGCCCGGCGCAAGGGCCTGGGCAATATCGAACCCATCTGCGCGGCCTTGGCCGAGCGGAACGTGCCGTTCACCATCGTCGTCGCGGGCGACGATTGGCTCGACTATCGGCTCGACGCCAACCGGCTGGCGAAGTTTCGGGCCCTCGTCGTGGCGGCCGACTTTGCCAGGTCGCCCATCGACAACGCCCAGAAGAAACTCGTCGAACAAATCAAGGCGTCCGGCCGGCTCGTCGTCTGGCCCGACGACGAGTCGCTGGCCAGACTCATCCCGCCGCCGATTCAGGTGGAGGGCGCGAAGGACATCATGGCGGTCGCACGAGTTCATGCCAAGGCGACTGCCGCGCCCGCGGTGGTCCATCTGCTGAATCGCCGCCACGACGGAGAGAAGGACGCGATCGTTCCGGCGGAGCAATTCCGTCTGCGATTGCGAGGCGATCTGTTCGAAGGCCGCAAGTTCACCAAGGCGGTGATGCACGCCCCCAAGTCGGAATCCACTCAGCTCGACGTTTCCACCAACCAGGATGGGACGGTCGTGAGCATTCCGCGCCTGGAATTGTGGGGCGTCGTGGAACTTGCGGAGTGACGCTTTACGCGGCAAGGGCCGGCAGGGATAATGGGTCACGATCTCGGAGGCGTCAACTGCGGAGGTCTTCTCATGCACGACACGTCGGTGGGCTTGGATTGCGGAACGACGTATCCGGACCGTCTCACCAGGCAACGGCCTGGAAAGGCCGTCCTACGGTGGGCGTTGTTGGTCTGCTTGGCAGTTCAGGTCGAGACGGGTTGGTGCGAGCCGCCGACGATGGCCGTGAAGGCGGACCCAGCCAAGGCGTCTTACCTGATCACGGAGAACGATCGGCCCGTGCTCCGCTACAACTTCGGCACGGTGCCGCCGCCCGAGGGCACGAAACCGGAGTATGCTCGGGGGGACTACATCAGCCCGCTCTTCGGGCCGAGCGGCGAAGTCCTCACCGAGGATTATCCCAAGGACCATCCGCACCATCGCGGCGTCTGGTGGTCGTGGCCGGTCACCCGGTGGAAAGATGAGGTCCGCGACATCTGGGCGGTGGTCGGCGTCTGGTCGCGGCCCGTGGCGATCCGCCGCGCCGAAGGAGGCGCGACGCACGCCGTGCTGGAAGCCGAAAGCGTCTGGAAATGGGGCGACAAGGACCCGATCGTCAAGGAAGAGGTGCTGATTTGCGCCCACAAGGCGGAGCCCGCGGGTCGCTTTATTGACATCGAGGTCCGTTTGACCGGCTTGGCCGACGGGGTGGCCATCGGCGGGCGGCCGAAGGGCGGTTACGGCGGGTTCGCCTTCCGGGCCGCGCCGACGAAGGATCAGCAGATCATCCGCCACGTGGATCCGCCCGAGGCGAAACCCCGGCGCTCGTGGCTCGATTACTCGAGCGTTTTTCCGGGCGGCAAGGAGGCGGCCGGGGTGACGATCTTCGAGCACCCGACCAACCCCGGCTATCCCAGCGAGTTGCAGGCCTACGCCAACATCAACTGCGTCATGCCCGCCTTTCCCGGCGACCGCGAGGTCCCGATCCCCAAGGGCGAGACGCTGACGCTCAAGCATCGGCTTTGGATCCATCCCGGACGCGCCGACGAAAAAACGCTGGCCGACGTTTGGTCGGCCTACGCCCACCCGCCTCAGGCGAGCCACGCCAAATAATGCAGGGCGGGTGTCGGATGTCCCTGCCGTTTCAAGGGGCAGTGGATTGAAGGAGACTCGAGGGCTGGAGACGAGACACTCGCATCCGCCAGCCACGTCGTTTTCCGCGCAAACCAAGGAGATCATCGATGGCCGCATCCAAGAACATTTCTCGTCGGAGTTTTCTGGAGAAGACAGCAGGCGCGGCCGGCCTTGCGGCGCCGCTCGTCGTCTCGGCGACCACATTGGGCCTGGAGAACACGCCCGGGCCCAACGAGCGGATCCACGTGGCGCTGATCGGCTGCGGGGGCATGGGCCAGCACAATCTGGCGGAGTGCGCCGTTCACAAGGACGTGGTGGTCTCCGCCGCCTGCGACCCCTGGAAGCCGCGCCGCGAGGCGGTGGCCGCCAAGTACAAGCCCTCGTGCACGGCGCACCACGATTACCGCGAGGTGCTCGCGCGCAAGGAGGTCGACGCGGTGATCGTGGCCACGCCGCCGCACTGGCATGCGTTGATCGCCATCCAGGCCTGCGAGGCCGGCAAGGACATTTACGTGCAGAAGCCGATGACGCTGCACCTGGCCGAAAGCCTTGCATTGAGAAATGCCGTCCGCAAGCACAAGCGGATCAGCCAGATCGGCACGCAAATCCACGCGAGCGAGAACTATCGCCGCATCGTGGAGATGGTTCGGGCCGACTACCTCGGCAAGATCAGCGTGGTCCGCACGTTCAACGTGATGAACCAGGGCCCGCAGGGCGTCGGCCACGATCCGAACACGACGCCGCCGGCGGACCTGGATTGGGAGCTTTGGCTCGGGCCCGCCCCCGCCCGGCCGTACAACGCCATCCTCGCCGCCAACTCGTACAACCACTGCTCGTGGATGGACTACGCGGGCGGATGGCTCTGCGGCATGGCCCCGCACATCATCGATCTGCCGATCTGGGCCCTGGACCTCGGCTTCCCGACGGCCACGACCTCGCTTGGCGGGCGTTTTGTCATCAAGGACGATGGCGACGCGCCCGACGTGCAGGAAGTGCTCTGGCAGTATCCCTCGTGCACGATGACCTGGATGTCGTCGCTGGTGAACAGCTACGGCTTCGACCTGCACGGCGAGCCCGTGCCGCGGCGGCGGCTGGGGATTTATTTCCACGGCGTCGACGCCACGATGTACTGCGACTACGGCATGAACAAGATCGTGCCGGAGGGGGACCGCATGAAGGGCAAGAAGCCGCCCGAAAAGTCGATCCCCCCGTCGCCCGGCCACGAGCGCGAGTGGCTCGACTCGATCAAGTCGCGCAAGGAGCCGAGTTGCTGCGTGGACTACCACGTGCGGGTCGACGTGCCGCTGGTGCTGGCCAACCTGTCGCTCAAGCTGGGCCGCACGATCCGTTTTGACCCCGCCGCGGAAAAGATCGTCGGCGACGAAGAGGCCGCGCGCCTGGCCAAGCCCGAGTACCGCTCGCCGTGGAAGTTCCCTGACGAGTATTTGAAGGGATAAGGACCTGGGGACGGTCGTTCGGGGTTCTTGGCGGCAGCCACGATTCGTGGCCGCCAACGGCGCCTATCGGCTGCGAAAAATGAAATCCGAACGACTGACGCGTGCGGCGGACCCCCCACGGCTGAAAGGAGCCGCCATGAACTTCCCAATCGCCCCTGTTCTGTCCGGCCTTGCTGCGTGGGTGATCTTCGCGCAACCGTGCCGTGCCGCGGCCCCGGCGAATCCGTCCGGCGTCGAGCAGGTCGTCGTGGTTTTCAAGACGCATTTCGACATCGGCTACACGCAGCTTGCCCGCGAAGTGGTCGAGCGTTACCGCACGTCCATGATCGACAAGGCGCTGGAGGTTTGCGACCACACCGACAAGCTGCCTCCGGAGAACCGATTCGTGTGGACGCTCTCCGGCTGGCCGATGACGCAGATCCTTTGGCCGGGCCAGGACGCCCATCGCCGGGCCCGCGTGGAAAAGGCGATCCGCGAGGGCCGGCTCGTCTGGCACGCGCTGGCCGGCACGACCCACACCGAGTCGATGGGCGTGGAAGACCTCGTCCGCTCGCTGGGCTTTTCGTCGCGGCTTGCCCGGCAGTTTGGCCAGCCGCTGCCACGCGACGCCAAGATGACCGACGTGCCGTGCCACACGTGGCTGTTGCCGACGGTGCTGCGGCGGGCGGGGGTCGACTTCTTGCACCTCGGCTGCAATTCGGCCAGCGGATCGCCCGACGTCCCGGTGTTGTTCTGGTGGGAAGGGCCCGACGGCTCGCGGCTGTTGACCATGTACACGGCCGAGGGCTACGGCACGGACCTCGCGCCGCCCAAGGGCTGGAAGCACAAGACGTGGCTGGCCCTGATCCACACGGGCGACAACCATGGTCCGCCCACCCCAAAAGAAACTGAGGAACTACTCGCTCGGGCCAAGCGCGAACTGCCCGGCGTGAAGATCCGCCTGGGCCGGTTGTCTGATTTTGGCGACGCGATCCTCGCCGAGGAGCGGCAGAACCCCAAGCTGCCCGTGGTCCGCAAGGACATGCCCGACACCTGGATCCACGGCCTCATGTCCATGCCCCAGGAGGCGAGCATCGCGCGCCAGGTGCGTCCCCAGATGCAGGCCTTGGAGTCCCTGAACACCTTGCTCGGCTGCTGGGGGGTGAAATCGCCCGACGCCGCTACGGTGTTGAACGCCGCCTACGAAGGAAGTTTCCTTTATAGCGAGCACACCTGGGGCGCGAGTTCCCGCTACTATTCGCCCCGGCTCTACGGCCAGCAGTGGAAAGAGGCCTACGCGGCGGGCAAGTACCACTACGCCGACGAGTCGTTCCGCGAGCATGGCGACTACATCCGGAAGGCCCAGGCGGCAACGGGGCCGGTCTTGGCCGAGCATGTGCAGGCGCTCGCCGCCGCGGTGGCAGTCGAGGGGCGGCGGATCGTAGTCTACAATCCGCTCCCCTGGACTCGCCATGCCGTCGTCGAGGCGCCCTGCGATCGCGGCGGGGGCCAGTGGGATTGGCAAGACGCGTCGACGGGGGCGAGGATTCCGGCGGTCGTCGATCCACGCGCGCGAAAAATGCGTCTGACGGTCGAGGCCATTCCCGCCCTCGGTTACCGGACCCTCAAACCAGCCGCGGCGTCGTCCCGGATCCCGGCCGCCGCGCCGTCCAGCGCCACGACGTTCGAGAACGCGGCGTTCCGCGTGGAAATCGACCTCGGCAAAGGCGTCGTGCGGTCGCTTTTCGACAAGCGGGCCGGACGGGAGCTGATCGACCAATCCTCGCCCTACGGTTTCGGGCAGTACCTCTACGAGCGTTTCGACAAGGACCACCACGTCAAGTTTCTCGACGCCTATTGCAAGAAGCCGCTTCCCGGCTGGGCCGACGAATTCGGTCGCGCCGGGCTGCCGCCCGCCTCCGACTTTCCTTATGCCGCGGCCTCGCCCGCGGCCGTGGTTTCCCATTTCACCAGCATGGTGCGCCTTGGCCGGAAGGGCGAGATGAGCCTGACGAGTGTTCCCGTCATGCAGGGGTCGGTCCCGATTTCGCCCCCGCGCACGGCCTCCGCTCAGCAGGTCAGCCTCAGCGTTCATCTTCCTGCGGATGAGCCGTATCTGGATTTGGAGTGGTCGATCCTCGACAAGCAGCCCGATCCCTGGCCCGAGGCCGCCTGGCTTTGTCTTCCCTTCGCCGTGGAGGAGCCTCGGTTCCGGCTGGGGCGGCCGGGCTCGATCATCGACCCGGCCCAGGACGCGGCCCCTGGCGCCAATTTCGAGGTCTTTTGCGTGGACGCCGGTCTGACGGTCGTGGGCAAGGACGGCCAGGGCGTGGGAATATGCCCCTTGGATTCGCCGCTGGTGAGCTTGGGCCACCCTGGCGGCTTCCGGTTCACCCGCCAGTGGTCGCCGCGACGCCCCACGGTGTTCGTCAACTTGTTCAATACGATTTGGGGCACGAATTTCCAACAATGGATCGCCGGTTCATGGACATCGCGCGTGCGGATCTGGTCGGTCGCGGGCAAGGGAGCGGAAGCGGACCTGATCACGCCCGCCTGGGAAACCCGCACGCCCTGTCCCACGGCGGTCTTCGACGGCCCGGCCGGCAAGCTGCCGCCGACGCAATCGGGCCTGGAACTCTCGCGCAAGGGCGTGCTCGTGACCGCGTTCGGACCGAATCCCGACGGCGAAGGGACCCTCTTGCGCCTGTGGGAGCAGGCCGGGCAGGATGGCGTCTGCAAGGTCAAGCTGCCAGAGCCGCTTCGCACGCGCGCCGCCCGGCTCTGCGACCTTCGCGGTCGGCCGATCGAGGGCCCGCTGGCCGCGCGCGACGGGTGGCTGGAAGTCCCCTTGACGCGATTCGCCCCGACCAGCGTGTTGCTCTCGAAGTAACCGTCGGCAAGACGCTGCGGCGAAACAGGCGAGCTTGTTAAGAGCAACGCCGCGGGCCTAGGCGGGTTTTCGGGCGATGACCACCGAGCACATGTCCTCGGCCCGGACGCGATGTTCCACGTCCCTGAACCCAGCCGCCCGCAGGTCCTCGGCAATCTCCTCGAAGGTGAATGTGTCGCCGCGGTCGGTGTTCACCAGCATGTTGATGGCGAAAAGCGCGCCCATCACCGGCCGGGTGCGGTCCGGTTCCATGACGATGTCGCGCACGGCGATGTGGCCGCCGGGCGCCAGGGCCCGATGGACCTTGGCGAACAGCTCCCGGCTCTCTTCGCGACCGTGCTGGTGGATGATGGCGCTGACCCAGGCCAGATCGGCCCCGGCGGGCAATTCGTCGCGGTAGAAATCGCCGGCCGCCAAGGCCACGCGGGCGGCGAACGGCGTGTCGGCAAAGCGCGCCCGGGCCTGCTGGATCGCGTCGGGCAAGTCGAAGACCGTCGCCCGGGCCTGGGGATTGGACCGCAAAAACGCCATCGTCCATGTGCCCGACGCCCCGCCCACGTCGAGCAAGTGCGTGAAGGGGATCGGGCCGATTCGGGTCACCAGGTCGTCGGCGATCGGGCCGGAGATGACGTGCATCGCGGCAATGAAGGCCGCCCGGTCCGCCTCGAAACCGCGAATGCTCGCCATCCGCGGCCCGGGGATCCCCGCCTTGACCACCCATGCCAGTTGCGTCCATTGCCGCATGATGTTCGCGCTATGGCGGATCATCGGGAGGAGCGACTGGGACGAGCCCTCGGTCAATAGCGGCCTCAACGGCGCGGGCACCGAGTATCGCTCGTCCCGTTTCTGGAGCAACCGCAACGCGGCCAGGGCATCCAGCAACATGCGCGTGGCCCGGCGGTCGGATTGCAGTCGGGAAGCCGCTTCCTCCAACGACAACTGCCCGTCGCCAATCGCCGTAAACACGTTGAGTTCCGCCGCGGCCCCGAGCACGCACGCGGGACGGAAGCCAGCGGCCATTTCCAGGATTTGTTCTCGGGTGGGGCCCGCATCGCTGCTCATCATCGACTCCTCGTCCCGAAAGGTCGCTTGATGATAGCACTTCCGTTCGCGGCATCAAGGGCTGTTCGGGAGGCCGAGGCGGGCCAGCTTCCGCCCGGTCGTGCTCAGCGGGTAGGCGTCCAACTCGGCGGGCCGCAGCCAGCGCATGGTCGGAGCGCCGTTTCGCCGCGCGGGTCCCGCCGCGTACTCGGCGTCGTAGCACAACAGCGTGATGCGGAATCGAGTGACGCCGTGGCGAAGCGTGGTCCGATGCCCGGGCGACTGAATCGTCACGCCCGTCAGCCGCGCCACGTTCTCGACCACCTCGCGGTGGATGTCGTCGGGTTCCTGGCCGCGGACTTCGAAGCGTGGGAAGTCCCAAAGCCCGGCCCAGCGCTTGCCGTCCGGCTGGCGGATCAAGAGGAGGCGCCCGCGGCGGCGGACGAGCACGGCCGCTTCGCGGCGGGCCTCGGCCGGCGGCTTCGGTTTTCGCGCGGGGATCTCCGCCAGAAGCCCGGTCGACCGCCCCCGGCATAGCGCGGCCGCCGGACAGGCGTCGCACCGCGGGCCCTTGGGCGTGCAGATCACGCTGCCGAGTTCCATCAGGGCCTGATTGAGCCAGCCGCTCCCCCGCCGCGGCAGCACGGCCTCGGCCGCCGCCCAGAGCAGCCGGCTTCCCGCCGCCGACGCGGACGGACCGCGATAGGCCAAAAGACGGGCCCAAAGGCGCATTGTATTCGCCTCGAGAATCGGTTCCCGGGCATCGAAAGCAATGGAGAGAATCGCCCCGGCCGTGTAGCGGCCGATGCCCGGCAGGCCGCGGACGACCTCCGGATCTCGCGGGAAGCGGCCATCGTGCTGGGCCGCGAGGAGCTGGGCGGCCTGGTGCAATTGCCGCGCCCGACGGTAATAACCCAGCCCTTCCCAAAGCCGCAGGACCTGCTGCTCGTCGGCCGCGGCCAGGGCGGCGATCGTGGGGAAGGCCGCCACGAATCGCTCGAAATACGGCTGGACCGTGGCCACCTGCGTCTGCTGGAGCATGATCTCGCTCACCCAGACGCGATACGGGTCGCGGGTGCGCCGCCAGGGCAGGTCCCGCGCGTTGACCTCAAACCACGCCAATAACCTGCGCCGCAGCGAGCGAAACCACGCGGCGTCGGGGAGCGGAGGTCCGCTATCGCTCGACGCGGCCGCTTTTCCTCGATCTGGGCGTTTAAAACTCATGAGTTCAATGGAACCGTTCCCAGGCCGGGGACTGGCTGATTTTTTTCGGGCCGTTTCGGACCGAACAAGGCGTCTATCCCCTTCCCGCCAAAGGCTATAGTCCCATTTTCGCGGACTTCGCCGCGAAAATCAGGACACTCCCCGTGAACGACTCCAGTGCAGCGCATCACGGTTGCCGAGCGCTGCTGTCCCCTGGACGTTCACAACGGAATCCCCTAGGCTTACGATAATCTTCAAGTGAAAGCAAGCGGCAAACCGTCGCCGCAGTCCCATTGCCAGGGGATTGATGAACTTGCAGCCAAGACGCGGTGGCAACGGCCGTCGCCGGCGGCGACTGTCGGCGAGGGCAAACCCAGGCGAACGGCCGTCCCGCTGGACCAGAGGACGATTCACGGTGCGCCGCGCGCAAAGGGGGCGGGAACTCGCTGGCGAATGCACGACGGTCGGCAGGCCGCTTCCCTTGCGGTCCGCCGTTTTGGTGTTGATGGCGGTCTTCGCGTTCGCCGCGGGCGAGGTCGGCGTTGGGCGCAATCGCGACTTCGGGCCGGCCGCTCCAGCCGCGACCTACCGCGGCAGGACGGCGGCACAATGGGCCGAGTCGTTGGGCGACAAGGACCATGGGGTCCGTTGGCACGCGACGTACGCCCTGGGGCGCATGGGGCCGGACGCGGCCCCCGCCGTGGCCGCCTTGGAACGCATCCTGGCCCATCTCGACGAACACGAATACGTGCGCGGCGGAGCGGCCTGGGCCTTGGGACAGATCGGCCCGCAAGCCGCCAGCGCCGTGCCGCTGTTGGCTCAAACCCTGTCGTCAAAGCACGCCTCGGTGCGGCGCAATGCGGCCCAGGCCTTGGGCCGCATCGCGTCCCCCCAAGCCTCGATCCACGAAGACACGTCAGGTTCCGTCGTCCCTCGGCTTGCCCCGAAGAACCTGTCCGACCTTGCCAGGCTTCTTGGCGACGAGGAGCCGGCGGTCCGGGTCGCCGCCGCGCAGGCCCTTTGGCGCATCCAGCGGCATCCGAAGGCCGTGCCCACCCTCGAGGCAATGCTCCAGAATCCGAACGGTTCGACTGCTTGCATGGCGGCCGCGGCGCTGGGAGAGTTGGCGGCCGACGGCGCGCCGGTCGCCCCGGCCTTGGCTGCCGCCCTCGGCCCCGCCGACGAGGACGCGCGGCGTGCGGCGGCGCAAGCCATCGGTCGGGCGGGGCTCGCCGCCGTCCCCTTGCTCCAAGACGCCCTGGCCACCGCCGAAGTATCCACGAAAATCCAGGCGGTCGAGGCCCTCGGCTGGATCGGTCCCGCCGCGGCGCCCGCGCTGGCCGAGGCCCTGCGCCATGCCCACCCCTTGGTCCGCCGCCATGCGGCGCGCGCCTTGGGCCGCCTCGGTCCGGCCGCCAAGGCGGCGGAGCCTGCCCTGGTCGAAGCCGTCAGCGATTCCGACGTCGGCGTTCGCGATGCGGCGGCTGGGGCCCTGCGGCGAATCCGCGGCGACCAAGACCACGGATCCAAGCCATAGAGAAAGAGAATCGATTTTCTGAACCGCATCTTGATCTGGAGTCTTTCTTGGGAGGTAGCGATCATGTCGTTGAAAAACACTTCGGCCGTCATATTGACCCTGGCAAGCCTTTGGGCTTGCCCCGGCCTTGCCGCAGACGATGGCGCCCACGGTTCGGCAGCGCCTTGGGTCAGCCTCTTTGACGGGCGGTCGCTGGCAGGGTGGAAAGTCATCGGCTGCGAGGCCGTGGTCCAGGACGGAGCCATCCTGCTGAAATCCGGCAATGGTCTGGTTCGGACCGAGCGGAGTTACCGCGACTTCGTTCTCGAAGTCGAATGGAAAGCCCTCCGCGCCGACATGTGGGACTCCGGAATCTTCTTTCGCGCCGCCGATCCGCCGCCCGGCTCCCCGTGGCCGAAAACCTATCAAGCCAACCTGCGTAAGGGAATGGAGGGAAACGTCAACGAATTGAATACTGCCCGAAGCCAAGGACTGACCAGGCCCGGCGACTGGAACCACTTCCGCCTGACGGTCGTCGGGACGAAGGCGGAACTGGCCATCAACGGCAAGCCAGCCTGGCAAGCCGACGGCGTGAAGACGCCCAGCGGCTACATCGCGCTCCAGGCCGAAATCCCCGGCGGCGGACCATTCTTCTTCCGCAACATCAGGATTCAAGAGCTTCCCTAAAATAGGGGGGGCTCCGTGAATCAGCCGGCATTGTTGCCCGGTCGGACTGCGGATATACTTCCCGCCCCGGTTCCCCTCGGAAAATGCGTTTGCTTGAACTTGGGGTAAATGCCGAGTTTGGGTGAGATGGATCTCGCCTATGGCCTTGGCTTTCCTGCTTGAGCCGCTGCCCGACAATTATCCCAACCGTTTGGCCTCGCCCACCGCGGAGCGACTTTGCAGGCCGGTGCGGGGTCGAGTGATCGCGGGGCTTCTGGCAGCGTGCTTGCTGCCTCGGCTGCTGGTCGCCTGTTGGACCCCCAGTGTCACGCCCGATGGGACGGTTTACATCGGGCAGGCCCGCTCGTTGGAATGCGGCGACCTGCTCGAAGGGCTCAAGGGACTGAGCGTTTATCCTGCAATCCTTGCCGGGCTGCACCGACTCGGGGTGGATTGGGAAACCGCGGCCAAGATCTGGGGCGTGTTGACAGCCACCTTGGTGGTCTTGCCGCTTTACGGCTGGGTTCGACGGCAATTCGACGACCAAGTCGCCCTCGTGGCTTGTTTCCTGTATACCGTTCACCCCAAGTTCATTGAACTCAGTCCGGAGGTGGTCCGCGACCAGACGTTCTGGTTTCTGTTCGCGGTTTCGTTGTACGGTCAGTGGCGCGCGGTCGTAGAAATCCGCCTGAGGTGGTTCTTGCTGGCGGGCCTGACCACGGCGCTGGCCTGCCTGACGCGCTTCGAGGGCCTGTATCTTTTCCTTCCGATGGGGCTGTGGTCCGTGGGGCGCTTCGCCGCGCTTCGCGGCGGCCGGTTGCGACTGGCGGCGGGGTTTGCGGGCTTCCTGGCCACGCTGCCCGCGATGGTGTTGGCGGCGAATCTGCTGTGGCATCAGGCTCGCGGCGAGTGGTTCTTTCCCCGGTTGGATCCCGCGGGTCGGGCCGTGGCGTGGATTCAAGGGCTGGCCGGTCGGGCCTCTTACGATCCCTCGATCCCGGCGACCGCCGTTCCGCCCCTCTCGCTCGGCCGGATGGCTTGGATCTTCTTCCCCATCATGACGCGCGGCCTCTCCCCGTGTTTTGCCCTGCTGATGTTTGGCGGGCTTTGGAAATGGCGGCGGGTTTGGGCGCGTCGCGACCATCAGGCGATGTTTTGGACCGCGATGGTCTTCGTGCTGAGTAGCTGGATCCAGCTTTGGTTCGATCGGCAGCTTTGCTACCGCTACGCCTTGCCCATCGTCCTGATGGCCTCGCCGTTCGCCGCGCTGGGCCTTCTCGGACTGACGCTTTGGCTGGTCGACCTTGCCTCAAGATGGCTCGGGCCGAAGGAAAGGCGAGCGTCGCGGGAAGCCAACCATCGCCCTGGGGGACGGCGTTTCCCACGAGTGGCCGCGTGGGGGCCGATGGCTTTCGTCGCGGTGGCGAGTCTGGTTTCGGCGGGCCTGGGCGTGGAACAGGCCTATGCCCCGCGCAAGGATGCCGCGGTGCTGGGACTTTGGCTGCAAGAGCAGTGTGGTCCCGGCGCGCTGCTGGTGGGCCCAGCCGGACTCACGCCCGTCGCCGCCCACTATGCCGCCGCCCGGTGCGAGGTGTTTCGCCGCGACCTGGAGAATGCCGACCAGGTGGCCGAGCTCGTGCAGCGGGTGCAACCTGACGTGATCCTCGTCCAGACGACCCGGGGGCTGAACCGCGCGGAGTGCGAGTCCCTGGTGGATCGCATGAAGACCTGGGGATGGACGCCCGCGGCGCTCCCGCGGGCCGTGCAGGGCCGCGGGGAACTCAGCGTGCTGCTGCGCTCTGGCGGCCGATGCGGCAAACCACGGGCCCTCGGCCAGGCTGCGCCGCCCCGGGGCAGCACGTCTTCGAGCCCACAGCCGTAGTGCGTGGGAAATCGCCTCACCCCGGACAAGCAAGCGGGAAATGACGGCGCCAGTGGAGGGCGAGGCCCTCCGTGCCAATAATGGTTGCGACACTGCCTCCTTGGGAATTACTGTAAAGGGCAAGGAGGTATGTGAAATGGAAAAGGCAACGATGTTGGGAATGGCTCCGGAGGTGGTGGGCGAAACCGAAGGAGGGCGTAGTCCGACTGGAGTTCCGGCCACCACCGCCCCAGCCCCGGCGGGGGGTGCGGCAGGCAGCGTCAGGCCGATCCCGGACCCCGCCGTGGCGGAGAAACCCGAACGACGGCGGTTCACCGCCGAGTACAAGCTTCGCATCCTGCGCGAGGCCGACCGATGGGGCGAGCCTGGTCAGCTCGGGGCCTTGCTCCGCCGGGAGGGCTTGTACTCGTCGCACCTGAGCACCTGGCGGCAACAACGCGACGCCGGGACGTTGGCAGGACTGGCTCCCCAACGCCGTGGGCCGAAACCCCAACCCGATGCTGCGTTGATCGCCGAAAACCAGCGGCTGCGGCGCGAGAACCAACGGCTGGCGGAGAAGCTCCGCCAGGCCGAGGCGATCCTCGAGGTTCAAGAAACGAACCGCTCCCCGGCCTGGGCCCCGGAGGCTCAAACCGCCATGAAGCGTCGAACGATCGCCTTGCTTTTGGGGGCAATCCTGCTTCCGCTGCCAACCGCAGGGGCCGTGGAGGTCAAGGTGATTTCCGGCGGCGAGTCGGCGACGAAGGCTGCCGACTGCCGTCGGATGCTCGTGGGACCGGGAGTGAATCAGCCCGATCCGCACCCTGGCTACGCGGGGTTCGTGGGCTGGGACGCGCCGGTGCGGCTCCGCGACGGCACTTTGCTGGTCAGCTTTTCCACCGGCTATTGGCACGCCTCGCCGCCGACGCCCCTCCAACTTGCCCCGGCCACGTTGGCCGAATGGCGAAAACTGGGGATGCCGACCGACGTCGAAGCCCCGCGAGGCGGCCGGGCGATGCTCATCCGCTCCACGGACGACGGCCGCACCTGGTCCAAGCCGCAGACGATGATCGACACGCCCTGGGACGACCGCAGTCCGGCCATTGTCGAACTGCCTGACGGCACGCTCGTCGCTTCCTTGTTCACCTATTCCGGCCATGGGGATTTTCGCAAGCAGCCCGAACTCGCCTATCGGACCGGCATCATTCGCAGCACGGATGGCGGCCAGACTTGGGAGCAGACGCCGCGGAGACTGCCTTCGCCTTTTGTGTGCGACGCGACCGATGGACCGCCTGTGGTGCTCAAGGACGGCTCGGTGCTCTTGGCCGTCTACGGCTCACCCAAGGAGGGCGGGCCCGAGCAAGTTGGCGTGTTTCGCTCCACGGACAGCGGCCAAACGTGGCAGTTGCTCTCCGTGGTGAAGACCGACCATGAGATGAGCGAGACCGGGCTGGCGCAATTGCCCGACGGCCGCCTGGTGATGATCGCCCGGCCCGAGGGCGACATCGCCTGGTCGAGCGACGGCGGCCGCACGTGGACCAGGCCGACCACCTTCGGCATGAGAATGTACGAGCCGGGGCTGTTGGTGTTACGCGACGGCACGCTGCTATGCCTTCACGGTTCCTATGGGGCTGGCGGCTTCCGGGCGATCTTCAGCGCCGATGGCGGCCAGACGTGGATCGCCCCGGCCCGCAACCACGGTTTTGCCGTCGATCCGTCGGTCTACGGCTATGGGCGGGGGATTGAGCTTCCGGACGGGTCGGTCCTCGCGGTCTACATCCACACTGGCGGCCACACCACCAAGGACGCCCAGACCGAGGCCCTTTGGGCCATTCGGCTTCGCGTCCGGCCGGACCGCACGGGCCTGGATCTGCTGCCGGCCCCGGGCCGCGAAGAGCTTGTCCGGTAGTCGTTCCCAGGGGGGCTGGCTCATTCTTTCCCGCCGTTTGGGACTGGAAAAATGTGAGTTCTTTTATCGGCAAAGGAAACAGGCTGTGGGCCCCCAAGTGCCTGTCGCATCGGTTATCGGTTGTTTCCGTATTCCCTGGAGGACTTCGATGAAAGCAAGGGCGTTTTTCGTTTCGGCAGTCTTCGCGGCCCGGGCCGTCGTTCTCTTGTCGACCCCTTGTGCAGCGGATGTGCCGGCCGGTTTGCATTGGGCCAAGGATTCGGGGGTCGTTTGGCGAAGTTCGCTGGGGACCGTGTGGCTGGACCGCTGCGAGCAAAGCCGGGGCCCTGTCGTGAAATTCCTGCCTGGCGGCGAACAGCGGCTGGTCGAGGCGGATGCCGGACCAGCGTCTCCGTCGCAGCTTCGGCTCACGTATCAGGTCCATGCGCCCGGCGGCGTCGAACTGAGCATCGTGCGCGAAATCCAAATCCGGGAGACGCCACCTGAGTCGGCCGTCGTGGAGACGTTCACCTTGCGGCCGTCGCGGCCGCTGCCGCTTGACGTTCAAATCGAGCGGCCCTTCTCGTTCCAGCCGGTGGCCGCGGACGTGGCGTTGGAGGCCGTTTGCCCCCTGAAAAACGGCTGGGCGCAGACCGTCCCCCTCACGGAAAGCGCCGTGCAAGCCGAGTATCGGCTCGGCAATCCGCTCGGGACGGCAAAGGCCGAGTTGGCAATCCCGCTGCTTGAGGTCGGAAGTCCAGGCCGCTGGAAGGCCGGGCTGATGAGCGATCCGGCGTTCAGCGCCTTGTTTGACGTGCGGCGCGGGCCCGGCGCGGTAAACGGTTCCGTCAGCTACCGCTACGCCGGCAGCCGCGTGCCGATCCGCGGCGAGGAGACCCGGCTCTTTGGCGTCTGGTTGGCTCCCGCCAAGACGTCGGGAGAGCCGTTCGGGGCCGCGGTCGACGCGATGTTCCAGCTTATGCTTCCCGACGTGCCTCCGGGCCCGCGATGGCTCCACGAGATCGCCATGGTCCATTACGACTATCTCAGCGACAAGGGCCTGGGTTGGGACCGCGACCTGGCGCTATTGGCCAGGTGGCTTGCGCCGGCCGAGCGCCGCCGGGTGGCGCTGTGCCTGCACGGCTGGTACGATGCGATCGGTTCCTACTGTTACGACGCCGTGACCGGTCGAATGCGCGAAAAGTGGCTCGCCTTCGGGCCGACGCAGAAGATCCCGCTGAGCCAGGACGAGTTGAAACGCCGCCTCCGTGCGGCGCGGGAACTCGGATTCCGGGTGCTGCTGTATTTCGGCGACGGGCTGGCCGCCGACAGCGGCGCGCCGGGCTTCCACGAGGATTGGGTCTATCGCGACGCGCAAGGGAACAAGATTGCCGGCTGGCAGGGGCCCGACACCTTCGGGCCGACCTATTGGCTGAATCCCGCGCATCCGGAAGTCTTCGCCTGGTTTCTCGGCTACATGGACGCCCTGCTCAAGACCTATGGCGCAGAGGTCGACGGCTTGGTGTGGGACGAAACGTTCGAGGCCCGCACCGGCCAGATCGCCCTGAAACCCCAGCCGGCCTACTGCGATCGGGCCATGCTCGCCCTGGTCAAGGAGCTTTCGCATCGGGTCCGCCGATTTGATCCCCAGAAGGTCTTCTTGGCCTCGGATTGCCTGGGAGCGACCGGGGACGTGCCCGGCTACGGGATGGTCGCCCACGGCACGTACCAGGACACCGGTTGCAGCCCAACGGCCTGGTCGTACGGCCTGTTTCCCAATTGGCGCAACGTTCTTTGGAGCTGCAATTGGGCCTCGCTGAGCAACTTCGACGCCATGCGGTGGGGCGTGGAAACCTTGGGCGTGCCGGTGGCGATTAGCAACGGTTGGGGCGACGATCGCGGACCGTCGGAGTGGACCGAGGACCAGCGTGAGATGTTTCTCCGGCTGTTCCGCACCCGGCTGGCACGGACGGAGCGCGTCCGCTATCTCACCGAAGATCCGCAGCGATTGGTGGGCCGCACCCTCTGGCCGCCGTCGCCGGGCGATCCGCTCCCCGACCCGACGCCGGGGACCGTCAACTGGGCCCTCGCCGCCCAAGGAGGCCGAGCGACCGCGTCTTCCGAGGACGCCCCTCCCTATCCGGCCAGCGGGGCGATCGACGGCGTGCGCGACGAGTCGGGCTGGGGCGCCGGCCACGGCTGGGCAAGCGCGGCCGGCGCACCGCTGCCCCAATGGCTCCAGGTCGACTTCGCCCAGCCCCGCACGCTCACCCAATTCATCGTGATCACCTACCAGCGGGAAAACAGCACGGACACGGCCACGAAATGGGGAATCCAGAACTACGAAATCCAAACGTGGGACGACAAAGCAAACCAGTGGAAGACGGTGGTCGCCGAAACCCGCGACCGCCCATCCAAGGTCCGCGTCCACGCGCTTCCGCAACCGATCCGCACCGGCAAGGTTCGCCTGCTCGTGACCCGCGTCGCCCCGTCCGACGGCCGGGCGAGGCTTCTCCAGTTCGAGGCCTGGGGGCCAATGGGCCCGTGACAATCCGCTCCGGCGCAATCGTGGGGGCGGGCTATCGAGAGGATGAACAGCATGAAGCCAGTCGTTTCGTTTATTGCGCGGCCGACCCTTTCAATGGCCGTGCTGTTGGGCGTCGCCAAATGGACTCTCATCGCGATAGGGCAAGACGGCGGGCAGCCGGAGACCGTGCTTCCCGTGATGATCCCGCATCCTCAAAAAATCCAGATAATCAGCCGTGAGCATCTCGTTCTGGGAGAGGGCGGCGCGAACCGATCGGAGACCGTGGTGCGGAGCAAGGGCGGGCTGTTCGACGAGGCATTGAAGCTTCTCGACGACACCTTGCGCCGCAACGGGCTTGCCAAAGGATCGCAGGCGCCGGCAACGTCGATCGTGATCTTCACGAGAGCCGAGATGACATGCGGAGCACGGCAGCAAGACCTGCCAACGCTTACTGAGCAACAATCGGCCCTGCTCGCGCGAAGCGATCAGGCGTATGTGATCGTCATGCGCCTGGGGGCTCCATCCAAGGTGTGGATCATCGGGGCGAGTCCGCTGGGAGCGTGGTACGGGGCCACGACGCTGGTGCAGTTGATGACCTCGCCGCGTCCGGGCACGGTCGTGCTGCCGCACGTGGCGATTGAGGACTATCCCGACATGCCCGGTCGGATGTGCGCCGACTGGGTGCTCACCTGGGACTGGGAAATCAACTGCTACGATTGGGGAGACGGCCTGGCCGCGTTCGTGGACCGCTGCAAGCGGAAGATCGATCTCTGCGCCCGATACAAAGTAAACCGGGTGCGGTTCTTGGGCGGCCGGATTTCGCCCGGTCCGGCCTATATGAAGGACCGTTACGACAAGATCCGGCGGTTCGCCCTGGAGTTGAATCGCTATGCCCGCCGCCGAGGCGTGGCCCTGCAATTCTCTTCGTCGAGTTGGGGCGTGGACTACTATGGATGGGGACTCCCCTGGCCGCAGCCCTGGATACTCAACCGGGAGAGCTATCCGGACGGCCCGGTATACGCTTGCGCCGGCGGGACCGGCGGCGTTTGCCTCTCCAATGAGGCACTGATCGACCAGGTGGCCCAACGTCAGCGGCGGCTGGTCGAAGACGTGGAGCCGGGCTCGATCTACCTCCACCACATCGACGCAGCGACGTACGCTGAATTGGCCTCGCTCTGGAAGGGCCGCTGCGCACGCTGCCGCCAACGATTCCCCGACGACCAGCCGCACTCGGCCCGGGGCTATGCCGCCGCGGTGGCCGGGCTCTACAATCGCCTCACCGCCCAACTCAAGGCCGTGCGCAACCCTGCCAGCGGCTACGATGCCTCCCGCGACCTGGAGATCGTCTTTGCTTCGCCGGGTTACTCCTACTGGACCGAAACCGACGCCCAGTGGGAGAACGAACTGAAATACTTCTCGGAGATCGGCCGGCAGCTCAAAGACAAGCGGAACGTCCAGATCACCTTCCGGGAGCAGTACGCCCGGCTGGACGGCCGGGGCCTGCGAATCGAGGAGATGGCGCGGGCGCTGGATCGCGTGGGCTGGCCGAACGCGCCGTTCGTATTCGCCGTGCAAGGCGCCGATTTCCTCGATTCCGCCCGGATGTTCGTTTCCAGCCCGGTCCTCACTGCCGCCTGGCGGGGCGCCGGCACCCTATACAGCTTCAACGGCCATGCACATAGCGAGGTTCAAGTCCTGGCGAACGTACACTACGCGTGGAACCACCGCGCGCCGGGCTCCATCGATCCCGCGGGGTTCGCCGGCAACGCTCTCCGGCAGGAGGCGTCACGGTATTCCACCGGCCAGCGGCACTCCGAGTTCCTCTACGGTCGCTTCCTGGAAACGGCGTGCATTGCACTCTACGGCGAAAAGGCAGCCCCGTCCATGGCGGCCCTGTTCCGGCTGGAACGGGACAAAGGGCCCATCTTGGCCCTTGTCGCTGGGATCGATTGCCAGTGGAAGAACGCGGCCTACGACTGGCGGGCCCAGGCCGGCCGCAACCAGGAGGCCCGGCAATTGGCCCTGCGCGCCGCGGCCTTGTGCGACACCGACGCGAAGGCCGACCTGGAGTGGCTCTCGCGCTCCCTGGAGGTCTCGGCAAGAATCTGTACGCTTTGTGACGCCGTCTACCGCGAGAAGCTCCCGAAGGCCGAGATCGACGCACGCTCCCAGGCCCTGCTGAAATGGCTCGACGCGAACTTCCAGTTCCAGGTCGCCGAGCCCGACGGCGGCGATCCCGGGTTGTGGAAGGCACTCATTCAACGGATCGCGAACGCGTCATCCAGCCGGTAAGCGCTACCTTGGCCTCGGTGAAACACTGGCACGCGATTTTCACGAAACGGCGGGCGGGCCGGCCGGCGGCGTCGTACTGAATCTCGTTGCTCCGGCCGAGATTGTCGGTCGCGCGGGCCTGGGGGGCACACCCAGAGTCTTCGATGGGCGTGCTGCATCGCGAGTCGGCCCGAACCACGCGCTTCGCAAGAGACCTCAGGGCGTCTCACCCGTCCGACCCTACCTGGATTCTCTACGGTTTCCATAGACAGAGACCACGAAAACGAAAAGGGGACATCACTGATATTCGCACGACCGGCGAGAATAATCCGTAATGTCCCCTTTTGTCCGCCCCAAATGAAAGCAATGATGCAGCAAAAAAGCGGTATGCAGGGGCCAAAGAAGCAGGCTCAAGCGCGCCGTGTGGGGGGAGTTCTCGCATTTGCGCGATACGGGGCGTGCGACCCGAACTACTCGCGCGCCGTCGAGCCGCCCGAGGGCCTGGGTACGCCCTCAGGAGGGGCGCTCCGCACGGCCCGGAGAATCTCGCGTTCCGGAACGGTGATCGGCCCGGTGACGAACTCGGGAAGGTTGAACGTCTTCAGGCAGGTTTCGTAGAATCGCGGGTCCTTTTGCGGCAAGAGGAAGGGGCGGTGCTCCCGCCCGGATGCGTCCAGGTAACACAGATACGGCCACGCCACGTGCCCGTTGTCCCGCCGGCTCTCGAAGACGATCCACCGCGAGTTGCTCGACCAGGCGTGCCACGATTCCGAGCGTGGGCTGTTGGCCTCCAAGCGTCGGTAGCTCCGGTTGCTCAAGTCCATTAGATAGAGGTCGGCGTCCTCCCGGAACGCGGGAAAAGGGCCGTGATCGCACATGCAGAACAGGAGATACCGCCCGTCGGGCGAAGGCCGTGGCTGGAGGATGCTCTTGCCGGTGTCGGCGGAGGCCAAAAGCGTCTCCGGCTTCCCCCATTGGTTCGCGGCCGCGTCGTAGCCGACGCGCATCAGGTCGTACTTGACCTGCTTGTAGTCTCCCAGCAAGGAATCCTTGACCTGTTCCCACAGGCTCGGAGCGCTGCAAAAATAGAGATGCTTTCCGTCCGGCGACCAGGCGGGAAACGTCTCCAAGCGCGCCGGGTCGGCAATCGCCGGATCGTTCGAGACGGCGCCCGTTCGGAAATCCACGATCGCCAGGTCCGAGTTCCGGTCGTAGACTTCGCGGGTCTCTTTCCCCGCGCCGTGCATGTACTGGACCGTGTCGTTGATGGAAAACACGGCCACCTCGCCGCCGGGATGCCACGCCGTGTAGCCGGCGGGGTTCGATATCGGCCCGATGCGCGTGTTCACGCGGGCCGCCTTGCCGTCGCGGACCACGATCATGCCCGGCGCAACCGACTCGTCGAGGCCGGGCCGAACGTGCAGGAGAAACGGTTCCGGCCGATTGTTCGCAAACGCGTGGCAGTTGGTGCAGCCCTGCTCGAACGACCCGCCGAAAAGAACCGGCGATTCCTCGTAGGCCGCCAAATCGCGCTGATAAATCCCCAAATGCTTGTAGGTGCTGAACGTGGGACCTAGCAGCCGATAGACGAGGTGCGAGTCGATCTCCTCGGCGGCCACGGTCCATTCAAGGGGCTCAAAAAGCTGCCACCGGCCGTCCTCGTCCCGGATGAAGACGTCCACCTCCAAGCGACGGCCGCGATTCTGATCGAGCAGGGCTTTCCACGGCCGGAGCGGCAGCCGGATGCCGCCGTCGCAGGAGTGCACGGTTATGGCCTGATCGTCGCCGGCGCGGACCTGCACGCAATAGCCCGTGGCAGCCTCCTCCACGGCGAAGTTCAACGGCGCGATGTTCGGCGGTATGACAATTCCGCGGTAGTCCGGCCGGACCTGCGGCGGGCGGGCCAACGAAGTCCACTCGGCCGGGTCCGCCGGACGTTGCCCAAGAGAGAACGCGGCCAGGATCGTCAGGCCCGCGCCCAGAAGCCCCACGCCGAGGATGGCCCAGGTTGGCCTTTTCAGCCCGTCACGCAAGGACCGAAAAGGCGTTTTTGCGCCAAATAGTGCTGCGTGATGCGGCTTCATGGCCCGTCGTCCTGGCGATAGTAATAATAACGGAAATAGGTCAGTCCAAGTTCGCCGGCCACGCGCGAAATCTCCGCAGGAACCACGTGCCCGTAGCCCGTGGCCGCGTCCAGTTGGCGGACCTTGCTCAAGGTCTGCTGGCTGATCCGGCAGCCGTTGATCACGACTTCCGGGCCCGAGGTGTTGAGCTTTTCCTTGCCGGTCCTCGCAAAGATCATCGCCGCCTCCTCATAAAGCGGCGGGGTGGTGGGATAGCCGAACGCAACAGCCTGCGGCAGCAAACGAACCACGGTCTGGACATCGCGCATCACCAGATACCGCGCCATGAGGAACTCGAAGGCCATCCGGTTGGGAGGATGCCTTCGCAACGTCGCCGGCATCTGCTCAGAGGGCATGACGGTCAAGATGGTCGTGATCGGCCGCGGGGAGGCATACTGGAGATCGTCGTCCAATACCATGCCCGCGCGGAGGGCGGCGAGATCGGCGTCCTGGGAGAGCGTCGGATCCTCTTGAAGGCGCCGCAGGGCGTCTTGCGCCCAGGTACGGTGAATCAAGTCGTCGCGGAGCACGTTGAGAAACAGCCGGGCCATGTCCGGCCGGTCCTTCACCATCGCAATCCGCGCCATGAAGCGCAGAGCCTCGGCCGAGGGGCGACGCACGAAATCCTCGTGCACAAAGAACTCGGCGTCGTTCACGCGTCCCAGCCGCATCAGAAAGTCGCAAAATCGCCGCCTTCGCAAACCGTAGGGATCGTCCCCCGCCGCAGTCAAAAAAGGCTCGGGGGCCTGCGGATAGGAAAACATCTCCCACGGCAGCCGGCCCGTCTGATGCAACGCGTGGTTGACGTCGTGTCGGACGAACTGAGAATATGCGTCGGGCGGCACATGCCGCGCGAACCACAGCACTTCGTCCCACTTTTCCTGGTCGGCGCGTTCGTGCACCCTCAGGGCGGCTCGCTCGCCGCGCCGTACCGCGAGTTGCGATGCCCCCACGGCGACAAGCAGTGCGAGGATTGTGGCGGCGATGGGACGACGTCGCCCAGCCACCTTCTCTTGGCTTGCAACCAGCGTGGGGCCATGGACCACCCGGAGGTGGCAGCCACGGGGCTCCTGGCGCTGGGCGGGTCCTTCGGTCGGTTTCAGTCCTGCGTCTGGAACCCCTCGCACAGCGCGCGATGCACGCCGATCGCGCGCGGACCGGTCGGCGACCAGCAAGGCGCACAACGGAAAGGAGGCATACAGAACTCCGGTGGCCGCGTCGAGGGCAAGTTCGTTCTCAAAGAACAGCCGACGGGGAATGTGGAGATAAAGAAGGCCGGGATGAAAAGCGGCGAGGATCCCGTTGACGCCGAGTTTCACGGTGGCCACGCCGGCGATCATGACCAGCTTCGCCGTCCACGCGCTCGCGCGCGAATAGCATTCGTGGATCAGCGCACACAGCGCAAAGACATAAACGGCATTGCCTGCCAGATAGTAGAGCGCCGCGCACAGTCCTGCAAATTCGGCCACTTTCCACGGAGGCCATTGGACGCCCGCCCGTACATAGCCCGCCGCTGCTGCCATGGCAAACGCGGCCCCAAGGCTCGACGCAAACGGATAGTCATACCGGCTATGCACAACGAGCAAAACCAAGAACGGCACAGCCGACGCGAACTCATCGATCATTCCCGGCAAGTGCAACCCCGGACGGAATTCCGACTTGTCCGTGCACGCAGACGAATCGGAAGGAACATTCCGAATACTCCAGGACAACCATCCCAGAAACTCCCACGTGGCAACACACACCATCCAGGCAATTGCGGCGAGGATCGCCGCTCCCGGCCATCCGAAGCGACACGCCTGGAGTGCAAGCCGTCCCATCCAGTCAGCCGGACCTCCGGGCGCGACAAGGAAGTCGCGGAGGAATCGCCAGTTCCAAAGAAACAGATCGCTTTGGACGTAGTAGACGCACCGCGGATCCACGGCCTGGACATGGCAGAAGAAGATTGCCAGGAAGAGGACGTCGCGAGGACGAAAAAACGCGGCTCCCCGCGATCGCCCGGAGCAAGGCCCCGCTCGCCGGAGCGCTGAGGCTACCATGGCTTCTCCCCATGCAGGCATCCAATTTCGCTCCGCCGACGCGTTTCGACGATCCACGACTCCGCACGCGTGTTTCTTCAGCTACTCTACCGCATCGCCAAAAAAGTCGCTATCCAGACTCTATCGGCAAGCCCGCAACGCGAGAGCCACTCCATCAGTGGGTGTCGTATAACACTGTGGACTTCAGCGCCGCAAGGGACAGCAAGCTCTTCCGCTTCTCTTTTTCTTCCGTCCACTCTTGCGTTCCTCCCATTCCACGACTAGACTATCGTCAAGCTCGGGGCGTTCGTCGGCGGTTTCTTCAATCGACTCATTCGAGGAGGTGCGACATGAACGGTGGAGGTAGGCGTGGCTTCACGCTCGTGGAGCTGCTGGTCGTCATCGCAATCATTGGGATCTTGATTGCGTTGTTGTTGCCCGCCGTGCAAGCGGCCCGCGAGGCTGCCCGGCGTTCGCAATGCACCAACAGTATGAAGCAGCTTGGTTTGGCGTTGCACAATTACCATTCGGCGAACAACTGTTTTCCGCCCGGCGGAATTTCCTACGGCCACGCTTGGGGTCCGGGGCCCAACGATCCCCTGATCCTCAACGGAAACGGTCTTGTTCTTCTGTTGCCGTATGCGGAGCAGGCCGCGTTGTATCAACAATTCAATTTTCGGTACGCGATCTGCAATTACCTGCGCAACAATGGTACGGGCATTTTGTCGGACGGCGGGAACCCTGGGGTCAACGTGTTGAACAATGCGAGGCTCACCACGCAGGTGCTGCCAATCTTTACTTGCCCTTCGGACAACGGCGATCCGCTGTTGCAGGACTGGGATGGCTATCGGCCTTATCCAGGGCTGCGAGGGGCTAAGACGAACTACGACTTTTCGCAGAGCGCAGCCTACAACGGCACTTTCAATAATTGGCGGAATATGGGCAACGGCTCTGGCCCCTGGTCCTTTAAGCGCATGTTCGGCGAGAACAGCTACTGCAACTTCCGCGACATTGTGGACGGTTCCTCGACCACCGTTGCCATGGCGGAGCGGTTGCACAACGTCGTGGACGGGCAGTGCGCGGCTTGGGGCTATCGTGGCTGGGCCACATCGCTGGACATCGGGTATCCGGCTTACAACGGCGCCTCGCCGATTAACAACTGGGACTGCGGCGGAATTCGCGCTTGTTGGTCACCCGGCGTTGTCGACCAACCGGGCACACTGGCGGAGTGGAATTATCCGGGCAGCATGCATCCCGGAGGATGCAATGTGACGCTGGCCGACGGCGCGGTTCGGTTCGTGTCCCAGACCACGGCCATGGACGTCTTGGGCGCGATCGCGAGCATTGCCGGGAACGAAACCAAGGGACTTCAATGAGGGGAGCGCCGCGCGGCGCAGCCGGAGAACAGAGGAGTTCTCCGGTCGAATCGGTTCAGACCAGTCGTGAGATGACCCATGAAACGGTTTGCAGCGGTGCTGGTGGTGTGGGTTCCAGTGGCTTTGTTCATGGCGGGTTGCGGCGGAGGCGGCGGCACCAATCCTCCCAAATCATTCAAACCCGAAGAAATGAAAATGCCGCCCGACATCGCCAAAAAATTCCAGAAGGGGCCCGCGCCGGGAAGCGCCGCCAAGTAGGGCGGCGCGGCAAGGGGCTCGGCCCGAACGTCGTGGCCGCAACGCGCGCAGTCGCGCCGTGGGACGCGTGAGTTCCTTTCATCTCGGGAGGATGCGCCCGCAACCGGCATCCTCGTGTCGTGTCGGGCTGTCGTGCTGCCGTGAAGCGATCGACCGAGGAGAATCACAGCCCCGCCGTCCAGGTTGGTTCCTTGCCCCGGCCGTCGTCGCCGGAGCGGCATCCGATGCGTCTGGGCCGTGTTGCAGTGGCGATTGCGGCGATGGCCGGACTGGCCTGGGCCGTGTGGAGCGTCGCGCGATGGAGCGGGGAACGCGCCTCGCAAGAGCCGGAACTCGCCGAAGAGGAGATCGAGGAGCCCGGCCCCGCGCGGTGGGGCCCCGCCTATTCGGGCAATCCCACGGTGGCGGACTTGAAGCAGGCGAGCATCGCCGTGGCGGGCGAGGTGGTCGCCGCTTATCCCGACTCGCCGGCTGCTTGGAATGTGATGGCCCAGCTTCAATTCCACCTGGGCAACGCGCCGGAAGCCGCCCGGTGGTGGCTGCGCTGCGTCGAGACGAATCCCCAGTCGGGCGACGCGCATTACGGGCTGGGGTACATCGCTCACCTGGAAGGCGACAACGCAAAAGCCGTGGAACGATTCCGCGCGGCTGTGGCCGTCCGCCCCGACGACCCGCGCATCCCCCTGTTGCTCGCCGAGTCGTTGACCCGCTTGGGCAAGCCCGAGGAAGCCGCCCCCCTCCTGGTGGAGCATCTCAAGAGCGGCAAGGGCAACCTGGCGGGACTGGTGTCCCTTGGACAGATCTATCTGGACATGCGGGAGTACGACAAGGCCCGATGGGCGTTCGAGGAGGCGGTGCGGATTGATCCTGCGTCGCGGGAAGCTCAGTTCGGCCTCGCCAACGCCTGGGCCCGCCTCGGCGACGCCGAGAAATCCAAGCAAGCGATGAGCAAATTTCAGGCGTTGGTGGCCAACCGGCGGGCCGAGTCCGCCGTCCGCGTCATGTCGTTCGACGACGTGGCCAAAGGGCGGGAAGTGGCGGTGCTCATCCACGGCGAAGCCGCCAAGGTCTATGCCGTCCACGGCGCTTTGGAGAAAGCCGAGGAAATGTGGCGCAAGACCGCCGCCCTGGATCCCCGGCACGTCCCTTCCCGCATGGAGCTGCTGGCGATTTATGAACGCACGGGAAGAAACCGGGCCGCGCTGCGGGTGTGCGAGGAGCTTCGCGACTTGGAACCCAAGCAAGCGGACCACTGGCTGAATTATGGCGTCCTTTTGGCCCGGCTGGGCCGCCGCGAGGCGGCCCTGGCAGCCCTGGATCAGGCCATCGCCTTGGATCCCGGCAGCTCCAAGTATCGCCAGGCCCGCGAGGTGATCCTTAGCGCGCCATGAGTCCCGGCATCGTCCTGCGAACCGTCCCAGTCTGGCTGATCCTCGGGGCCGCCGTCTTTGCCCAAGGGCCGATCCAGCTTCGGGACATGACCTCCGCGACGGGAATCCGCTTTCGCCACGACGATGGCAGCACGGGGAAACGCTATGTGGTCGAGCCGGTGGCCTCGGGGTTGGCCACCTTCGACTACGACGGCGACGGGCGGATCGACATCTACTTCCTTACCGGCGGTCCGCTGGAGGGCAGAAAGGTCGCCAACCCTCCGACGAACGCCCTGTATCGCAACATGGGCCAGTTTCGGTTCGCGGACGTAACCCAGCGGACCGGCGTGGGGATCCCCGGCTACGCCATGGGCGCGGCCGCGGCCGATTACGACAACGACGGCTGGCCCGACGTGTATGTGAGCAACTTTGGGCCCAACGTGCTCTACCGCAATCGCGGCGACGGGACGTTCGAGGACGCGTCGCAAGCCGCCGGGGTGGGGCTGCCGGGCAAGGAAGCCGTGGGCGCTGGAGTGGCGTTTCTCGACGCCGACGGTGATGGGGACCTCGACCTCTACGTGGCGAACTATTTGAGCTTTTCCTACGCCACCCACCCGCGCTGGACGTACCTGGGGGTCCACGTCTATCCCGGACCGCTGGAGTTCCCGCCCGAGCCCGATCATCTCTTCCGCAACAACGGCGACGGGACCTTCACCGACGTCAGCCGGGCGTCCGGCGTCGGAGCCCTGGCGGCTACGGGCATGGGGATGGTCTGCGCCGATTACGATAACGACGGCGCGACCGACGTGTTTGTGGCCAACGACGTCATGGCGAACTTTCTCTGGCGGAACGACGGCAAGGGCAACTTCCAGGAGGTCGGGTTGCTGGCGGGCGTGGCCTACGACGCGGCAGGAACGCCTCATTCCAACATGGGCGTGGATTGCGGCGACTACGACAATGACGGGCGACTGGATTTCTTTGTCACCGCTTTCCATCGCGAGCTGGCGGTCTTGTACCGGAACCTGGGCAAGGGGGCCTTTGAGGACGTGACTCGACGCACCGGAGCCGGCGAGGGGTCGTACAACCAGGTGAAATGGGGCTGTGGGCTGGTCGATTTCGACAACGATGGCTTTCGCGATCTGTTCATCGCCTGCGGCAATCTCTACGACAACATCGAGGAATTCGACCGAACCACCTCCTACCGGGCGCGCAACACGCTCTTGCGAAACCTCGGCAACGGCCGATTCGCGGACGTGACGAGCCAGAGCGGCGACGGGATGCAACTGAGGAACGTGGGCCGCGGGGCGGCGTTCGACGACCTGGACAATGATGGCCGCGTCGACGTCGTCGTGCTCAACTCCCGCACCGCACCCACGATTCTCCGCAACGAATCCCCTGGCGGCAACCATTGGATTCAAGTCCAACTCCGCGGCGTGAAGACCAATCGCGACGGCGTCGGGGCCCGCGTCCGAGTCGTGGCGGGCGACCTGACGCAGATCGACGAGGTCCACAGCGGCCGGGGTTACCAGAGCCATTGGGGCTCGCGGCTGCACTTCGGCCTGGGCCAGCGCGACCGCGTGGATCGGATCGAGATCCGCTGGATCGGCGGCGGGGTGACCGTGCGGGAAAATCTGTCCGCCGACCAGTTGGTGACGATCCTGGAATCGGAAGGCGCCCGCTAGGGCGAGGCCCGCGGCCAACGCGCACCACGGTGCTGCCCCGTCAAGGACTTGCGGCGTGAGGTTTTTTGCCGGAGGGCGGCGTCGTCAATCTCGGGAATTTTCATGTGCCTGCGGGGAAGGCGTTTCTTTCGGTCCCGCGGAACGCGCGAATTCTCACCCCCTTGCGCACGGCGCGCCCACGCGTGCTCATCGGCGGCACTGCTTGTCTGGCCGGGGCTTGCCGGGCTACACTATCCGGTGCATCCGTTCGCGCCAGCGCCGTGGCGGCAGGAGGGCCTTGGGCCGCCGCGACGGCCCGAACGCCCGTCCTCCCATGAGCCAAGGAGCAGAATCATGAGCCACTTGAAGGACAAAGTGATTCTCATCACCGGCGGCACGTCCGGGATCGGCGAGGGGTGTGCCGAGCTTTTCTGCGAGCATGGGGCCAAAGTGGTCGCCATGTCGATCCAGCAGGCCGAAGGCGAGGCCTTGCAGAAGCGGCTGACCGACCGCGGCTTCTCCTGCGCGTTTCACTTTGGCGACGCGAGCAAGGAACCGGACGTGAAGGCGGCGGTCGACCTGGCCGTGTCGCGGTTCGGCCGGCTCGACGCGGCGTGCGCCAACGCCGGGGTGCTGCGGACCGGGAAGATCACCGCCTTCAGCGTCGATGACTTCCACGCCGTGATCAACGTCAATCTCCTCGGCCCGGTGCTCTTGGCCAAGCACGCGATCCCGGTGATGGAAAAGCAGGGCAAGGGGGTGATCTGCTTCACCACGTCCGTGGCGGCCGACATCGGCTTTCCGGAGCACGCCGTCTACGCGGCGTCCAAGGCCGCGCTGGTGGCCTTGATGCGGTCGCTGACCACGGACCACAGCCCCAACGGCGTCCGCTTCGTCGCCGTGAGCCCCGGCACGATCGACACCCCCATGCTGGCCGCCTCGTGCGAAGGCTGGGATCAACCCAAGGAGGTGCTCTACGCCGCCGTGGCCAAGAAGATTCCCGTACGACGGATGGGCCGCCCGATTGACGTGGCCCACGTGGTCGCCTTCTTGCTCAGCGACGAGGCCGGGTTCGTCAACAACTGCGTCGTGCCCGTCGAAGGCGGCACCCTGGCCTTGCCGCCGTGGTAAGTTCAGGCCAGTGGCCGGGCCGAAGGTTCGGGAGTCATTTGCCATCTCGGCGACGGAAGTTCACGGCCGCCCCAAGTCTTCTCCGCCGACATGAAGAACGACTTTCGAACCCTCCAGCGAGCGTCTCAGCGTCTCCGGCCTCTGTCGCTTGGTCCCGGGGGGCCGGGCCGCCCGGCCAAGCTGCCCAGAATTCCGAAATGAGTTTGTGTCCCCGGAATTCGCCGGAGCGCGGGCATCTTGCCCGCTATCTTGCGGCCGAGACGGCCGCGCTCCGGCAGGTCGTGAGACAGGGCTGAAAGACCCGTCACCGGAGCGCGGGCATCTTGCCCGCTATCGTGCGGCCGAGACGGCCGCGCTCCGGAGGCCGTGGAACAGGGCTGGAAGACTCGCCACCTGAAGCTATCCTGCGGCCGAGACGGCCGCGCTCCGACAGGTCGTGGAAGAGGGCACCCGCCACCTGAAGCTATCCTGCGGCCGAGACGGCCGCGCTCCGATACGCCGCTTACGGGGAGTGGATGGGCGAGTGGTGTCGGGAAGAGGGGGTGGATACTTGGGGTTGTTGCCGGATGTACGCTCCAACTGCCGCACGCCACTCATTTCGTACCGCAGTTGTCTCAAACCGGTTGCCACGTTCCGCCGCATCTTTCCGAGCGTCGCCCCGACCCGAATCGCCGACCAACTCCTGTAACGGCGTGCCGCCGTCCACCGACGTCACCTTGCGCGACCGGCAATGCAACGGCACCCGCGTGCCACAGTCGGCACATTGGGCCGGGAAAGGCCTGCGAAGCGGCCAGCTCGCTCATCTGCCGTTGTTGTACCTGGCGGCTGAGTGGTTTGCCGAGTTCGTGGGCCCGTCGCTCGATGGCCCCGTAGTGGGGCACGCCCTTGATCGCTCCCTCCGCCCGACTCAACTCGACCTCCACTTCGGCGGCTTCGCGGCGAAGCCGGTCCAGGCGTTCTTTGAACCTCTGCGTCCGGTCGAAATCCGCCTCCACCGCTGAAATCTTTCGCAGTCTCGCAGTCCAATCGCTTCCGCGTCGTCCATGACGCATATGCTTTCCTCGGAAATCCGTTCTCTAAACCGCCCCGCCAGCGGTAGTTTACCAAACAATCCGCAAGTTCTCCTATTGACCTTATCTTGACGACTGCCACGGCCCGCAAAATCTGGTATGCACCCTCTGTTGCTGGGTCCGGGCGTGTCGCCTTTTCCTGATCGCGGAAAATCCCTATATTGCTGACGTGGTTGTTTGTTTGCCATTGACGGGGCATTTATTTCCCTGGCTTTGGCGGGGGTGCTACGCGATTTGCTCCCCAGTCCCTTGTGCATAGCTTGAATCGGTCCCCCTGATTTGAGTTGCCAGGGGTCTGAACGGGGGGCGGCTTGCACCTCAACAGGATCGACTGAATGCCGTGGCTTGCCGCGATCCTTCGACGGGGCGCGCGGGCCGGGCGGTGCGGTTTGCGGGTGTTCGACAGCGGAGTGTCCGATGAGTGGACGATTGCAGCGCGTGGTGATCACCGGAGTCGGATTGGTCAGCCCGTTGGGCGACGACAAAGAGACGTTTTGGCGGGCCTTGGTCGGCGGCAAGAGCGGCGTTGCGGCCTGGACCTTGGTGGCGCCCGACGCGCTGCCTGTCCCCTTCGGTGCCGAGGCCCGGCATTTCCGGGGTACGATCGACGATTTTGGTCCGCTCGGCAAGGATCAGGCCAAGGCGATCCGCAAGGGCCTGAAGGTGATGTGCCGCGAGTGCCAGATGGGTTGCGCGGCGGCCCAAAAAGCCATGGCCGACGCGGGCCTGAGCCCGGGCAGCTTCGATCCGGAGCGGGTCGGAATCGCCTTTGGCACGGACCACATGGTCACCATGCCGGAGGATTTCAGCGAAAGCATCGTTCCTTGCCTGGACGAGGAGGGCCAGTTCGACTTTTCGCGCTGGGCGACCGACGGGATGCCCAAGATGAATCCCCTCTGGCTGCTGAAGTACCTGCCGAACATGCCTGCTTGCCACCTGGCGATGTACAACGATTTGCGCGGGCCGAACAACTCGATGACGCTCCGCGAGGCCGCGGCCAACGTCGCCCTGGTCGAGGCGTTTCAGACGATTCTTCAAGACCGGTCGGAGGTGATGGTGGTCGGGGCGACCGGCACCCGCATCCACCCCATCAAGGCGATTCACACGCGGCAGCAGGAGGAGTTGGCCGAGGACGCCGACGATCCGGCTCGGGCGTGCCGTCCGTTTGATCGTCAGCGCACGGGCATGGTCTTGGGAGAAGGGGCTGGAGCGGTCGTGCTCGAAACCCTGGAGAGGGCCGCCTCCCGCGGGGCCCACATCTATGCCGAGGTCGTCGGCGGGGCTTCCAGTTCGGTCGCCGGCCCGGATCGACAGGCCGATCGCTATCAAGCCTTGCGCAACGCCCTGACGATGACCTTCCGCCGCACAAGCCGCTCGCCCGACGCGGTCGGTTTCGTCAACGCCCACGGCCTGAGCACCCGGTCGGCGGACGTGGAAGAGGCACGGGCCATCCACGACGTTTTCCGGGAACGATCCACGCCCGTGCCCGTGGTGGCGCCCAAAAGCCACTTCGGCAACCTGGGGGCCGGCAGCGGCATGGTGGAGCTGATCGCCGGGGTGCTGGCCCTGAACCAAGGCCAGCTCTTTGCCGTGCTCAATTACGAGGATCCCGACCCCGACTGCCCGATCGCCGTCGTGGCCGCCGGCCAGGAAGGGCCGGCGGGCGAGTGCTTCGTGAACTTGAGTTTCACTCCCCAGGGGCAGGCGAGCGTCGCCCTGGTGGGGCGATCGCCTTGACCGCTTGGGAGGCGCGCCTTTGCATTTGGACCTTTGGACGCGGGGCGCGGTCGCCGTTGACGGGGACGGTCCCGGTGAACGGCTTTTCGCCTCTGGCTGGCGAAGCAGCGGCGATCTGAGTTCCTGACGCGGGAAAGGGGGCGTCCAAGGCCGCTTGGGCCTGGCTCACGCCACAATGAAAAGCGAAGCGGTGGCCGCGTGGGACGCATCGAAGTATCGGTCGCGATGTGCACGTTCAACGGGGCGGCCTATTTGGCCGACCAGTTGCAAAGCATGGCGAGCCAGGAGCGACTGCCGGACGAGTTGGTCGTCTGCGACGATGGCTCGACCGACGGAACTCCCGCGGCGCTTCGAGCATTCGCCGCGGCGGCGCCGTTCGAGGTGCGGCTGACAATCAATGCCCGCAACCTGGGTTCGACGGCGAATTTCGCCCAAGCGGTCAGCCTTTGCCGGGGAGAGATCATCTTCCTGGCCGACCAGGACGACGTGTGGATGCCGGACAAGGTCCGGCGAATGGCGGAACTGCTGAAGCGAGGCCCCCACGCAGGGCCGGCGGTCGCCTTCGCGCTGAGCGACGCCCGGCTCATCGACGCCCAGGGACGGCCGTTGCGTCCCACGTTATGGCAGGCCCTGCCTTTTCCCCCGGCCGATCAAGCGCGATTCAACGCCGGTCATGCGTTCGACATCCTGCTGCGCCGCAACGTGGCCACGGGCATGACCATGGCCTTCCGCGCCGAGCATCGCGACGTGCTCCTTCCCATCCCTTCCGGCTGGGTCCACGACGGCTGGTTCGCGTTGCTGTTGGCGGCCTTGGGGCCAGGGCGGGCCGTGGCCGAGCCGCTTGTCCACTATCGACAGCACGACGCCCAGCAGATTGGAGGTAAGCCGCGAAGCCTTCGGAGCAAGTATCGCCGCCGGAAGCGCGAAGGCCTTGCGCTGTACGCGGCGACCGCGGAGAACTACGCCGCCGCGCTGGAACGGCTTCGGCCGCTGGTCGGCCGGCTGCCCGATCCCTCGGTCCTCGACCGCCTCCAGCGCAAGGTGCGGCTGTGGCAACATCGCGTCCGAATGCGAACGGCCGGGACATGGCGGCTGCCGAGGATCGTTTGCGAGTTGCTCCAAGGCTCGTACCATCGCTACGCGTCGGGCTGGTGGTCCGCCATCGAGGACCTGATTCTCTAGGCCTCTCGCCGACGGGGGAAGCGGTTTGCGACTCCGCCGGGCAGAGCGGACAAGCGGGGCGGAAAGCCCGGAACGCGAGCGAGGAACCGGCCAGTCCTGCCTATCCGCGGGACAACCGCCTGGCGTGCGCCGTGGGACTCCGCCCGTCCCTGCGGCCCGCGGCCTGTGCGTCGCCGCTTTCGCGTCGCTTGACACCAGCCCTTCGCCGTGAGAGGATCTTCCTGGAAGCGTCGGGGCTCGGGCAGAACGCTTCGCGCGACGTGGAATGTTGGCGGAGAGGAGAGGAACGATGTTGTCCAGAAGGCGAGCGTTCACTTTGGTGGAACTGTTGGTGGTCATTGCCATTATTGGCATCTTGATCGCGCTATTGCTGCCGGCGGTGCAGGCCGCGCGCGAAGCGGCGCGCCGCGCGCAATGCACGAACAACTTGAAGCAGCTCGGCCTGGCGATGCACAATTACCACTCGGCGCTAAATTGCTTTCCGCCGGGATTCATGGTGGTCGGCCTGTCCGGCACGACGCCCGGCGGCTGGGCGTGGGGCGTGTTTCTGATGCCTTACATCGAGCAGAGCCCGCTGCGCGACAAGCTCAGCGTCACCCGATACACGCTCGAACAGGTGATCAACGATCCCGCCCTGTTGCCCCTGCTCCAGACCGACCTGAGCGTGTTCCGCTGCCCATCGTCGCCCATCGGCCCGCTGCGAACGCACCAGGGGGCTCCGAACCCGAAGGTCGCCTCGGCCAACTACACCTGCTGCCGGGGGTTCTACAGCTTCACGCAATCCACGCACCTGACGAAGCGGAACAACGGCGTGTTCTACGGCGAGAGCGCGACGCGCATCCAGGACGTGACCGACGGGACGAGCAACACCTTCGCCTTGGGCGAACGGACGGCGTACGGGGCCAACCAGCAGAACGACGCCACGTGGCCGTCGTGGTGCGGCCCGGGCGGGGGTGGGGCGATGAACACGGTCAGCTCTGCGGTGTCCGACCGGCTCAATCATCCGACGAGCATGGGGGCGTTTAGCAGCCATCACCCGGGCGGCGCGGTGTTCTGCTTCGTCGATGGTTCCGCGCGGTTCATTTCGGAGACCATTCCGTCGGACGCCGCCGGCTTGCCCACCGGCAACACCGGAAATCCCGCCGATTTCCTGACCGCGGCCGCGCAGGGCCGGCTGGGCACGTACCAATTGCTTGGCGCGATCAACGACGGCCAGCCCATCGGCAACGCGTTCTGATCCGGCGCCTTTGCCCCCAACACGGAGACCGCCGCGATGAGAAGCGTCGTCCTGGGGAGTGTGCTGGCGGCAGTAAGCAGCCTCGCGGCCCTGGCGGCCGCCCCGCCCACTCCGTCCGCCGACGAGTTCAAGGGCGAGCAATCGCTCCCCGGCCGCCATCCCTACGTCGTCCAGGACATTCTGAAGCTCTGCAAGCCGAACAAGGGCTTTTGGGTCGATCTGGGGGCGGGCAAGGGTCAGTTGGCGATTCCGCTGGTCGAGGCCACGGGCAATCCCGTGGTGATGCTCGACCCCAATCGGGAGGCCTTGGCCGAGGGCCTCCGGATCGCCCGCGAGAAGAACCTGGCCGATCGGCTGTCGGCCGTGGTCGGCAAGGCCGAGGACTTGCCCTTTCCCGACAACACGGTCGATCTTGTCGTCAGCCGCGGCTCGATCTTCTTTTGGGACGATCCGCCCAAGGGGCTTCAGGAAGTGTATCGGGTTTTGCGTCCTGGCGGGAAGGCTTACATCGGCGGCGGGGCCGGCAGCGGCTACCCGAAATCCGACGTCGAAAAGCTAATCCAGGACCGCAAGAAACGGCTCCACGGCCCTCAAGCCGAAAAGTGGAAACGCTTTGTCGAACTCCGGCGCCCGGAGCAAATGCGAGCATGGGCCGAACAAGCCAGGCTGCCCCAGTTCACCGTCTTGGGCCAAGGCGCGATCGCCGACGATCCCCAGATCGGACAAGGAGTCTGGCTGATGTTCGAGAAGAAGCCGTCGCCGTGAGCGCGGCGCGCGGGGCGAGCGGACCGGCGGGTTCGGCCTATGCTTTGTCGGTGACGATCACGCTCTGAATGCCCAGGGCGTCGGCGACCTTCTGGATCGTCTTGGCCCGATGGCCGACGCCCAGGGCGAAATGGTGCGTCGGGCCCTCGGCCACCCAGCGTTTGAGGAACGTGCGGACGTCGGGCTTGAAGAAGCCGCGGGTGTTCGTGTTGCCGGTGGCGGGGATCGGGCCTTGGACCGACTGGCCCTCGGCGATGACGAACTTGAACTTGCCCTGGGCTGTCAGACCGATCGAAAGCATAGTGATCGGGCCCTGCCGGATTTTGAACTCGACGCTCGCCCCCGAGCCCGGCTTGCCGTGGTACTTCAGCAGGCTCCGCAGCACCGGCTTGCCGTCGGCGATGTTGATGTGGTGCGGCCCGTCGTGGCCGACCAGGACAAAGCCTTCCTTGAAGTCGATGGGGTGGAACTCGGCGAAGCTGCCGCCGATGTCCAGCCGGTCCTCGATGAGCATGGCGACGCAGGTCTTCAGGTCCGACTCGCCGCACATCGGAAAACCGGCCGCGGTGAGGAGCGAATTGCCGACGATCAGGTTGGTGACCACCTCGCGCGTGTCGCTGTCCGGCTCGCCCTCGTAGTAATAGGCCAGCCCGTCAAGCTGCTTCTCGGCCACGAACTTGTCCAACGCCACGGCCACCGAGGCCGACACGTGGAGGTCCAGCGGCGTGAGTTTCTTGGTGATCGGGTCGGCCCCCGGGTCGGGCGTGTCGAACATCCGTAGGATCTCCGCCTTCTTGGCCTCGATTTCCGCGGGCGTGACCGTGCGACGCAGGCGCACCAGGTCGTCGGCCTCGGTCTGGACGATGTGGCAGCCGAAAGCGGCCGTGAACGCCGTGGGGTCCGAGTGCATGTCGAGCATCGACTCCAGCACGTGGCCAAAATGCCCGATCCGCGCCCCGCGCAGATCGTGCAGCACCTTGGCCACGTCGCACCAGTCGGCGATTTCGGCCTCGGCCTCCGGATCGTCGTGGAGCGTACCGAGAACCATCGGCGGCGGACGCTTGCCCATCCGGATGGCCACGCCGGTAAACTCGGGCACGGAGCAGAAATCGTCGTTGGCCAACTGCATTCGGGTCGTGGCCCGGGCATAGTCCATGGCCTTCAACGGCTGGAGGGCCACGAGCACGATGGGAATATCCAGCTCGCGGATGATGATCCCGAAGGTCGAGGACGTGGCATACGTCACCATGTCGCAGAAGATCAGGTCCAGATCGGCCGCCTTGAGCTTCTTGACCAGGGCGTAGGCCCCCTGGGCGTTGTCGATCATGCCGAAATTGGTCACGTGGACATCGTGGGCCTTCACGCGGCCGACGAGCACGTCCAGCTTCTGGTGCATCTCGTCCAGCAGGCCCTCGAACTGCTTCCAGTAGGTGTAGTGTCCCACGCCGAAGATGCCGATGTTGGCCGTGCGCGGCTTGCGGCGCGGCACGCGCACGGGCGGCGCGGCGGCGGCCTCGGCGGCCTGGAGCAGGGTTCGTGGCGCGCCTGGTCCGACGGCCAAAGCCCCGCCCATGATGCCCAGCGTGGAAAGGAAACGGCGGCGGTCGGGACGAAACGCCCTCCAATCAAGCTCGGTTTCACGCATGACTCAACTCCGGTTTTGGCGTGAGAAACGAACAAGGCGCGTCGACGGCAGGGCCTCCGGTCGCTCTCGGCGGGCCTCCTGTCGAGCGCCATCGACTGTGCGACGGCGACACCCTGCCGTCAAGGCGGTCGGGTTGCGATTCCCCGGCAGCCTGACGGCGCTGGCGCCCGAACTACGCGTTCGCAAGGAACTCGTACTGAAACGCCCCTTGGTCGTTCATCGACACGTGGATCTTGGCGATCGGCTTGCCTTCGGCCATGCGGGCGAGGAACTCGGCGGACATTTCGGGCAGGAGGGTGCGGGTCAGGATATGGTCGACATTGCGGGCGCCGCTTTCGACCTCGGTGCAGCGGGCGGCGATGCCGGCCACCAGGCCAGGATCGTAGGTGAACTCGGCGCGGTGGTTCTCCCGCACCCGGCGGCCAATCCGATCCAGTTGCAGCTCGACGATCTTCCGCATCGACGCGTCGCTCAGCGGGAAGTAGGGAACCAACACCACGCGGCCGAGGAAAGCCGGCTTGAAGGTCTTCAGCAATTCGGGGTGCAGGGCTTCGGCCAGGCCCGCCGCGTCGGGGGCGGTCTCCGGATCCGCGCACAGCTTCATGATCAAGTCGGTGCCGGCGTTGGAGGTCATGAGGATCAGCGTGTTCTTGAAGTCGATGTCCCGTCCCTCCCCGTCGCGGAGCGTGCCTTTGTCGAAAACCTGGTAGAAAATGTCCTGCACGCCGGGATGGGCCTTTTCCATCTCGTCCAGGAGGACGACGCTGTAGGGTCGGCGGCGGACCGCCTCGGTGAGCACGCCGCCTTCGCCATAGCCCACATAGCCCGGCGGCGAGCCCATCAGCAGCGAGACCTTGTGCTCCTCCTTGAATTCCGACATGTTGATCACCGTCATGTTCTGGTCGCCGCCGTAGAGGAGCTCGGCCAGGGTGATGGCGGTTTCGGTCTTGCCCACGCCGCTGGGCCCCACCAGGAGGAACACCCCGATCGGCCGGCGGGGATCGGTCAGGTTCGCCCGCGACGTGCGGATGCGCTGGGCAATGGCCTCCAGGGCGTGCGATTGGCCGACGATGCGCTCTTCCATCTTTTCCTTGAGGGTCAGCACGGTCCGGATCTCGTCGGTCATCATGCGGCCGACGGGAATGCCGGTCCAATCGGCCACCACGCTGGCCACGGCTTGTGAGTCGACGCAAACGTGCATCAGCGGCCGTTCCCCTTGCAGCGCGGTGAGCTGGGCCGTGAGTTCGGCCAGCCGGGCGCGCAAACGCGCCTGCTCTTCCGGCGGAATGGGGGCGGCGGCCTTGCTCCCCTCTCCGGCCGCGGGGGCGGGGCCGGAGGCGGCGTTGGCCGGCAAAGCGGCGGGCGCGTTCGGGGTGTTCGGAGCCGGCCCCTCGGAACGGCCGTCGCCCGAAGGCTGCGAGGCGGCCGCGGCCACGAGCTGCTCGCGGATCTGGCGGATTTCATGGACCAAGGCGGCTTCCTGCTTCCAGCGGCCTTCCAGCGCCGTCAATTCCGCCTCGGCAACGGCCTTCTCTTGTTGCAGCTCGTCGAGGCGCTTGGCGTGGTCCACTCCGGCGCTCTTCTCCCGTTGGAGGATTTCGATCGCCGTGCCAAGCTGGGCAATGCGACGGCGGCAATCCTCGACGGCGGCGGGCACCGCCGAGTGGCCAATGGCCACGCGGGCCGACGCCGTGTCCAGGAGGCTCACCGCCTTGTCGGGCAACTGCCGCCCGGAAATATAGCGGTGCGACAATCGCACGGCGTCGACGACCGCCTCGTCGAGGATCCGCACCTGGTGATGCTTCTCCAAGGTGGACACCAGGCCTCGCATCATCACCACGCCGACCGCTTCGTCGGGTTCCTCGACCTTGACCACCTGGAAGCGGCGGGCCAAGGCGGCGTCCTTCTCGAAATACTTCTTGTATTCGGCCCAGGTGGTGGCGGCGATGGTCCGCAACTCGCCGCGGGCCAGGGCGGGCTTGAGCAGGTTGGCCGCGTCGCCCGATCCCGCCTGGCCGCCCGCCCCGATCATCGTGTGCGCCTCGTCGATGAACAGAATGATCGGCCGCGGCGAGGCCTTGACCTCGTCGATCACCGAGCGGAGGCGGTTTTCGAACTCGCCCTTGATGCCGGCGCCGGCCTGCAACAGGCCTAAGTCGAGCGTGCGGAGCATCACGTTGCGGAGCGGCGGCGGCACGTCGCCGTCGGCGATCCGCTGGGCAAACCCCTCGACCACCGCGGTCTTGCCCACGCCCGCCTCGCCGGTGAGGATCGGGTTGTTCTGCCGCCGCCGCATGAGGATGTCGATCACCTGGCGGATCTCGTTGTCGCGGCCCAAGACCGGGTCGATCTTCCCCTGTTTGGCCCTCAGGGTCAGGTCGATGGTGTACTGGTCCAGGGCGGGCGTCTTCGACAGGCCGCCTGGTGCGACCGGCGCCCCGGCGGCGCCCGGGCGGCCCGCCCCGGCCGCCTCCTCCAGGCGCGCGGCGGCCTGGGCCTCCACGGTGCCTGCGATCACGTCCGCCATGTCCTTGCGCATCGAATCGGCGGTGATCCGGACGAATTCCGGCGAGATGTCGCGGAAATCCCGGGCCAGCGATTCCTCGGCCACGAGGGCGAACAAAAGGTGGCCCGAGCGGATCTTGGCCTCGCCAAACTCCACCGACGCGACCAGCCACGCCGAACGGATCAGATCGACCACGCGGGGCGACAAGGCCGGCGGGCGCGCGTTGCCGGTCTTCAGCTTGTCGATCACCCCCGTCAACGCCCGGATCACCCGCGACGCGTCGATCTCGTAATAGCGCAGCAACGCCGCCAGGTCGGTGTTCGGCGTTTCCACCAGCTTCAGCAGCCAGTGTTCGATCTCCACGTTGTAGTGCGTCCTGGACAAGCAGAACCCGGCCGCCGCCTCGAGGCTCCGGTGCGTCGTTTCATTGAGTCTGCCCACCAGCGATTTGAGATTCACGAAAACCATGCTTGCACCTCGTGGCACTGGAAATTCTTGACCCCCGCCGCCGGCTCGTCCAGCGCACGTACCCGGGCTCGACACACGCGTTGCCAAAAGAAAAGCCGAAGTGCGAGAACGCTCCTCGACGCGCTGTTCCCGCGTTGAGACAGGAATCGGTTCCGCCAGCGTGCCATTCTGCGGGAATTGCCCGGCCTTGGCAAGCCGGGCGGCCAAATCCTCAAACACCGGAGCGGGTCGGGGGGACAGGTCTCGAAGTCCCTTTTTGGGCGCCTGCTGCCCAACTCCGCAGGCAACCCCGGCGGCGGCCGTTGGGCGGCGAGCGTCCCTTCGATCCCCGAACCGACAGGGACCCGGTGGAGTCCGCCGGGCCGAGGGGGTGCGAGGCTCCCGTCCATCCGACTACAATGGCGGTGGATCGGACACCGTTCGGCTTGGCACGAGGTGCAATGACCTTTCTTTCGCCGATTTTCCTGCTGGCCGGGTTGGCCGCGGCGATCCCGGTGATCCTGCACATGATCAACCGGCAGCGGGCGAGGCAGTTGCCCTTCAGCACGCTGCGGTTCTTGCGGATCAGCGTCCAGAAGACGCGGCGTCGCAAGCGGGTCCACGACGTTTTCCTGATGGCCGTTCGGGCCGCGGTGTTGTTGGGGATCGCCCTGGGATTGGCCCGGCCCACCGTCGCCCGGTTGAGTGCGCTGTTCGGCGGGACCCAAGCGGCGATCGCCATCCTGCTGGACAACTCGGCGAGCATGGGCGTGATCGATCAAGGGAAGATGCGTTTTGAGACCGCCCTGGAAGCGGCGAGGCAAATCCTCAACGACGCGTCCGAAGGGGATCAGGTCGCCGTGTTTCTGACCGGGGGACGCCCCTTTCCGGAGGACGGCAAATTGGATCGGACCCACGACGCCGTGCTCCGCATGTTGGTCCAGTTGGCCGAGCAGGGCCCGAGCCATGAACGGGCCGACCTTGCGGCCCGACTCCAGCAGGCCCGGCGCGTGCTCGCCGAATCCGAGACCCCCAACCGGCGGATTTTCGTCATCTCCGACATGCAGAAACTCTCCTGGGAGGGGTTGAAGGCCGCGGACGCCTCGCCAGGCGAAGGCGAACAGCCCGGCCAGGCGGAACGCCTCCGCATCCCCGTGGTCCTCGTCAACTGCAACCGCAACCCGCAACCCAACTGCGCCGTCCAGGCGGTCGAGCTCGACGCCCCCGTGCCCGTCGCCGGATTGCCCGTGAAGGCCGCGGTCGAGGTCTTCAACGCCTCGCCGGTCTCCCAGCAGCGGCTGGTCAAGCTTTTTCTCGACGAGGCCGAGGAGGCGACCAGCCCCGTCTTGCAAATCGCGCCCGAAGGCCGGGCGACCCATACGTTCCTGTTCCGTTTCCAGCGCGGGGGCCTGCACCGCGGCGAAGTGCGTCTGGTGGGCGACGACGGCTCGAAGCTGGACGACCGCCGCTATTTCACGATGGAGGTGGATCAGGGCGTGCCCGTGGCCGTCGTCGGTCCCCAGCGGCACGAAATCCCCTATCTCGACGACACGTTTTACGTGGCCCAGGCGCTCTCGCCCGCCCAGGGCGGCTGGGCCTTGCGGGTCGCCACGCTTTCGGCCCGGGACTTGAACCTGGAGCCGCTCCAGGCCTACGCCGTGGTCTATTGCGTCAACCTGCCCGCCCTGGATCGCGACGCCGCGGAGCGCCTCCGGCAATACGTGGAAAGCGGCGGGCACGTGGTCTGGATTTGCGGGGATCGCGTGCGGCCCGACGCGTACAACCTGATGAACCAGGAGGCCCGATTCGGCCTCTTGCCTGCCCCGCTCCTCGACGTGCGCTCCGCCGGAGGGGGCCAGCAAAAGGACAGTTGGTCCGTGGCCTTTCTCGACAAGAGGCACAAGGCCCTGGCGGCGCTGACCGAGCCGGCCAGTTTGTACCAGTCGGTGCTGGTCTACCAACACGCGCGCATCGACGCGAGGGCGGCGCCCGACGCCTGGGTCCTCGCCCGCCTGGACGACGGCGAGCCGCTCCTGGTGACCCGAAAGATCCAGCGCGGCAGCACGACGTTGTTGGGAACCAGCGCTCACGTCGGATGGACGAACCTGCCCTTGCGTCCGATCTTTCTGCCCCTGCTGGTCCGGCTCACGTTCGCGTTGGCCGGGGCCGAGCGAAGCGCCCACGCCGCATTGGCCGGCGCGCCCTTGGTCCTTCACTTCGAGGAAGAGGTCCGGCCGATCCCCATCGAGGTGATTCCGCCTTCCGGCACCCAGTACCGGCTCTTCACGCGGGGCGCGGAGGATCGGCAAGGGCAGGTCTTCCGCTACGACGACACCCACGACGTGGGATTCTACCTCTTGCGTCCGCTGGAAGGGGCGAAGACGAAGCCGCTGGCGTTTTCGGTCAACCTCGATCCCGACGAGGCCATTCCCACCCAAGTCGACCTCCAGGATCTCAAGGACCGCCTCGGCGGCGACGTGGTTTTCGCCGACAATCCCGAAGATCTCGCCGGCACGCTGCAAACGCTCCGCGAGGGCAGGAGCCTGTGGACGTTGTTCCTGTCGCTGGTCCTGGCGGCGCTGGTGTTCGAGGTGTTCGTGTCGAACCGCCTCAGCCCGGACCAGGAGGACGAGAAACTGCAAAAGATCCCGCCCGGCCTTCGACGATTGGCGAGGAAAGTCGCCGCGACCTGAATCGACACCTTCCCGTGGAGGCCCCGGGTGAACCGGGAAGCGCGATCGTCGTTCGCCGGGGCTGTTTCCTTCGCCGGCAAGGCGACAGGCGGGCTTTTCGGTCCGAAACGGCCGGGAAAATCAGCCACACCCCGGCCTGGGAACGGTCGCTCCGCCAGGAAACCGTTGGCCCCGGCCAGCGGCGTTTTCATCCGCCCTTGCATGGCGCGGGAGGCGGGCAGGGAAGCCACGACGTGTTGTCTTACTCCGGCCTCAGCGGCGTTCGGTAGACGTAGATCGTATGCTCCACGTTGTCTTCGTTGGAGGTCATGGTGACGACCTGGTCCGGAGCGATGTTGGCCATGGGGTAGTCGTGGGCGACGATCCGCGAGCCCGGCTTCATCTTCTCGAACGCCGGCACGAGGCGCGTGATCATCTCGGGCAGGAGGTAGGCCACGATGACGTCGGCTTCGCTGTAGTCCACGGTGAAGATGTCTTCTTCCTCGAACTTGACGTATTGGGCGACGCCGCGCTCGCGGGCGATCTGCCGGGCCTCTTCGGCCAGCTTGGGATCCAGCTCGTAGCCGATCCCCCGGCACTGGTGGCGGCGCGCCGCGGCGATCAGCAAGCGCCCGTCGCCGCAGCCGGGATCGCAGACCAAATCCCCCTTGCGGATCTCGGCCAACTCGATCATCCGGTAAACGACGTCCTGGGGAGTGCCCACGTAAACGCAATCGGGCGTGCGGACCGGGTGGGGGGCGGGCTCGTCCCCGGCCCGCGCCACGGCAAAACAAGCGGCCAGGAGGCCAACGAGTCCCATGGTCCAAGCAATCTTCCGCATGGCGAACACCTCGATCAACAGGAAACGTCTTGAGCCTTTCCTTCGACTCTCCAAAGCGCCTTCCGTTCCAACGCCAGGCCTGGCTCAAGACCCGTTCTCAATAGAAATAAACGGCCAGACTCTCCATCCGCTTCTTGAACTCCCTGCCGTGGGATTCCGTGACCTTGGTTCCCTTGAGATAGAGCATCTTCAGCGTGCGCACAGGCAGGAGATGTTCCAGATGGTCGTTGGACACGTCGCAGTCCTTCAGATTCAACACGCGGAGTCGAGGAAGCTTCTTCAGGTGCGCTAGCCCCTCGCCGGTGACCAGGGTCTTTTCCAGGCAGAGGGTTTCCAATTTGGGCAGCCCGGCCAGATGGGCCAAGCCGGCGTCGTCGACCTTGGTGTTGGCGAGATTCAGGGCGTGGAGTTTCTTCAGCCCGGCCACATGGGCCAAACCCTTGCCCGTAACCCGCGTGTTCTTCAGCGACAGGGCCTCCAGGTTGGCCAACGTCTCGACATTTTCCAGGGCCGCGTCGGTCAAGGGGAGGTCGTGGAGGTACAGCCGCTCCAGTTGGGTCAGCCCCTTGAGGTGGACCAATCCGGCGTCGGTCACCTTCCCGCCACCGATCTCCAACCAGATCAATCGGTTCAGTCCCGCCAAGACGGCCAGATCCGCGTCTTTCAACGCGCAGTCGCAGGCCTCGATCCCCTGGACAAAACCCTTGGCGTCCAGGAAGACCTTGGCGCCGCACTGCTTCAGCAGCCGAGCCGCCGCGGCGTCGGAACTGGCGACGCCGCCGGACGAGGCGGCGGCCGTCGCGACCGCATCCGCGCCGGGCGACGCTTGAAGATCGCCGGCGCAGCACGGCAATCCAACCAGCCCGAGAATCCCCATCACCCCCACAACACGGCGCCACTGGGCCATCGACCACCTCCAGCACGCAAAAACCTTCATGCCATCCGCGATGCAAACGCTGATTGGGCCAACAATCGCCCCATCATACACCGCGGAAGTCGAGCGTGCAAACGTCCGCAAGCCCTGGCGCGGGCCGCCGGGGCGCCGCCTGCGCATGCGTCTGGACTTGACCGGTTCGAAGGCGAGTTGAATTTGACGGGTGCGAAGGCGATCACGAACGCCTTCCCCGCATCGCCACGAGACCCCGAACGGCGGGCTTTTTCTCGATCCTTCCGCCGCGGCCTCGCGGCGTCAGCGGCGGATCCGCTCGGAGAAGTCGGACGCCGTGGCGTACCGCCTGGCCAAATCGCTGACCTTGGCGCGGCGCCGGGCCTCCTCGAAGGGCAGCGACGTGTCGAGGAGCCCCAGGTCGTAGGCCAGGCGATCCGAGTGGCCCGTCAACAGGATCTTCGGGCTGTACGGCTTGTAGGGCACCTTGCCGGGCGCCACGCGGTTGATGTGGTTCACCACGTTCGTCGTGCAATTGTTGGTGAAGACGTTGTAGTATTCCGGACTCGAGGCGAGCTTGTTGACCCGCTCCATCACGTCGACGAAGAGCATCCTGGCCTGCTCGGGCGTGGCGCGGGCGCGGTACAAATAGACATCGTCCCCCCGGTAGTTCGTCCGGAGCTTCACCACGTCCCGCTCGTCGGCCACCACGTACATGAGTTCATATTGGTTCAACATGCTCTTGAGCAGGTCGTACTGCTCGCCCCGTTCGCGGCGTATCTCGACCGACACGGCCAGATGCTCCCCGTCGTCGAAATCAAAGCTGAGCATGGTGTGGGCCAGGCTCGGCAGCCCGCGGAACGGCACGACGAAAAAATCCACGCCCCGAAGCCTGCTCAAGTCGAACGTCTTGTCATAGTAGTTGACCACGTAGGTGTCTTTGTCGAGATACGTGCAATTGCGGATGTTGTACACGTGGGCGATGTCGCCGTTGATTTCGGCGTAGGCCAACACCGCCTGGTCGGGGGACCAATCTCGCGCGTTGGACGGCGGTCCCATCACCGCGCAGCCAGAAACTATCCCCCCAATCAGGAGCAATCCTGCCCACCACCCGATCCGCTCGGACCGCACCGCGACCTGTACGTCGCGGACGCAGGGGGAACGGACCGTGAGGCGTCGCCAGGCCGAACGCATCGGAGGGGCCGATCGCGAGGAGGAACCGGGAAAGAGGGGCACCGACACCCAAGAACCCAGGGTAGTTATTAACGAAAAATGCCTTTCAGGTCGATGCCATTTTATGCCCCCCCATGTAGTGACACCCTCAATGGTCGATTGGTGTAGTTCGAGGTGATGCATTCCCGCTGGTTGGGTTTTGAGCGAACGGTCAGCAAGACCTACCCGCGCTGGAGGTTGGGTGGGCAATGGCGCCAGCCCGTCGAGTTGTACCAACGGATTGCTTGCAACGCCGACGCTTCGGAGTCCGCACCTTCAATGCGAAGCCTTGCCTCCGCCAGTTCCGAGGCAGCGCGTAGCGACGAGCAGGGCAACGACTACCTTTGAAAACGCCTTTGAATCGCGGTTGGCGTGCCCATGCGCGAGCGACCTTATTTTGTGAGGTTGCCGGTTTCACTGGAAGTGGTAGAATGCCCCCAAAACGGAAGGATCGGGGTCCCAGCATGACTCCCTCCATCAAGGCCCTCGCCGAACTGAAAACCGGCGATCACTTGTGCTGGCTTTATGAGCGGGAAGAGGACCATCGAGCGGTCGTGAGCCTGTTTGTCAGGCTCGGCCTCGAACGGGGCGAAAAAGTTCTCTACATCGCCGACACCCACGCGCCCGACACGATCCACGGCTATCTCCGCGACGACGGCCTGGATGTCGAGGCGTTTCTGTTCCGCGGTCAGCTCGCGGTGGTAACCAGCGAGACGGTCTATCTGCGGGAAGGCCATTTCGATCCCCACGCCCTGGCCGCCCGGCTCCGCGCGGAGACGCTCCAGGCCTTGGATGAGGGCTATTCGGCCCTGCGCGTGACGGGCGAAACGGAATGGGTGCTCCGCGCGGCCCCCGGATCGGATCGCTTGCTCGAGTATGAGGTCCAGCTCCACGATTTTTTTTCCAGTGCCCCGTGTCTGGCGCTGTGCCAGTTCGACCAGCGGCGGGTTGATCCGTCGTTGCTCCTCGAGGTGCTTCAGGCCCATCCCTGGGTGCTCTTGGGCCAATTGGCCTTCCACAATCCCTACCATCTGCCTGGCAAGGATCTGCTCACCAGCCGGCCCACGCATACGCTTCGCCGCTGGATGATGACCCTTGTGGACATGGCCTACGCCTCCGAGACGCTTCGCAAGAGCGAGGAGAACTACCGCCGGTTGTTCGAGACGATGGCCCAGGGGGTCGTCTATCAGGCGGCCGACGGACGCATCCTTGCGGCCAATCCCGCCGCGGAGCGGATCCTCGGTCTATCGGTCGAAGCCATGCGGGGCCGCGACTCCCGCGATCCGCGTTGGCAGGCGGTTCGGGAAGACGGTTCGCCTTTTCCCGGCGACGAGCATCCGGCGATGGTGGCGCTCCGGACGGGAAAGCCCGTCGAGGGCGTGGTCATGGGCGTGGTCAACCCGAAGCGAAACGCCCGCGTTTGGCTCTCGGTGAACGCGATTCCCCAGTTCCGGCCGGGAGAGACCTCGCCGTTCCAGGTGTTCACCACCTTTGCGGACATCACCGAACGCCGGCTTGCCGAGCAGCGACTCCACGACAGCGAAGCCAAATTCCGCGCCTTGTTCGAGCACGCCCCCGACGGAATCCTGCTGATCGACGCCCAGACCGGTAATGTGGTTGCATTCAACCGGCGGGCGCACGAGACGCTGGGATACACGGCCGAGGAGTTCAGCAAGTTGACGGTGGCCGACATCGACGCCCTCGAGACGCCCGGCGAAGTGGCGGCGCATATGGAGCGGATACGCCGCGCCGGTCACGACCGCTTCGAGACCAAGCACCGGACCAAGGACGGGCGCTTGTTGGACGCGATGGTCAGCGTCGGCTTGCTCGAACTCGGCGGAAAGCCGTTTTTCGCCTTGGTCCTGACCGACGTCACCGAGCGCAAACTGGCCGAGTCGGAACGCGAGCTGGCGGTGAAGGTGCTCAGCCTGCTCAACGAGGCGGACGACAGCCGCTCGCTCTTGCGATCGATCGCGGAACTGGTGCGCCGGTGGTTCGGGTGCGACGCCGTCGGGTTCCGGCTTCGCGAGGGCGAGGATTTCCCCTATGTCGAGACCTGCGGTTTTCCGCCGGAATTCGTCGAGGCCGAGAACCGGCTCTGCGCGGTCGACGCCTGCGGCCAGGCCCAGCGCGACAGCCAAGGCGATCCGGTCCTGGAATGCATGTGCGGCAACGTGCTCTGCGGCCGATTCGATCCCGACAAGCCCTTCTTCACCGCCGGAGGCGCCTTCTGGACCAATTCGACCAGCGAACTGTTGGCCAGCACCACCGAAGCCGATCGGCAGGCGCGAATGCGCAACCGATGCCATGGCGAGGGATATGAGTCCCTGGCGTTGATTCCGCTTCGGGCCGCGGGCGAGGTGTTCGGCCTGTTCCAGGTGAACGACCGCCGCAAGGGCCGCTTCACCCCGCGGCTCATCGGTCTGCTGGAACGGCTCGCCGGAAGCATCGCGCTGGGGCTTGCGCACCGGCGCGCGGAGGACGCGCTCCGGGAGAGCGAACTCCGCTTCCGGCAACTGGCCGAAAACCTGCCGGAGATGTTCTGGGTCGTCGCGCCGGATTGGAAGGCCGTCGAGTACATCAATCCGGTCTACGAAAAGGTGACAGGGCGCTCGTGCGAATCCCTCCAGAACAACCCTTCCTCGTGGCTCCAAAGCGTGCATCCCGAGGACCGCCAGCGGGTGCGCGAGGCCATTCTCGCTTACGATCCGCACAAGGGAGAGCCGCTCGTGCTTCCGGAGGCCCGCGTCGTGCACCTCGACGGATCCGTCCGCTGGATGCGAACGCGGGGCTTCCCCGTTCGGAACCAGGAAGGCCGGGTGTACCGCGTGGCAGGGGTCAGCGAAGACATTTCCGAGCAGAAGCGCGCCAAGGAGGCGCTGCGCCAGCGCCTCGCCTTCGAGCGACTGGTGGCGGAGATCGGCGCGGAGCTTGCCGCCGCGCGGGGCGCCGCGGTCGATCGCGCGATCCGGCTCGCCCTGGAGACCCTCGGCCAGTTCAGCGGGGTGGATCGCGCGTGCGTTTTCGAGTTCCGCGAGGACGGCGTTCGGTTGGTGAACACGCACCAGTGGATTGCCGCGGGGTGCGAGCCGTCGACGGGAAGCCTCCACGATGCGTCGCTGGATGAAGATCTACCTTGGTTCGTCCAGCGGATCCGCAACCGCGAGGTGGTTTACGTCCCCGACGTGGGCGCCTTGCCGCCCGAGGCCGACCGCGATCGCCAGAGCCTCGTCGCCCGAGGCGTCCAGTCCCTGATCGGCGTGCCCATGGAGACAGGGCAACGGCTGATCGGCGCGCTTTGCTTGGACTGCCTCCAAGGTCGGCGAACCTGGACCGACGAGGACCAAAGCCTGCTCCACTGCGTGGCGCAGGCGATTGGCGGGGCGCGGGTGCGGGCCTTGGCCGAGGAATCGCTCCAGCGCGAGCGCGACCGTGCCCAGCACTATCTCGACACGGTCGAGGCGATCATCGTGGCGTTGGACCGCGAAGGGCGGATCACCTTGATCAACGGCAAAGGATGCCGGCTGTTGGGCTATCGGGAAGAGGAATTGCTCGGCCGGGACTGGTTCGCAACCTGCTTGCCGCAGCCCGAGGGCTCCCAAACCCTGCGTCCCGTCTTCCTCTCGCTCCTTGCCGGCGAGATGGGCCCGGCGGAGTATTTGACCAACCCCGTGCTCACGCGCGACGGGCAGCGGCGGGAGATCGCCTGGCACAACTCGGTGTTGAGAGACGCAGCCGGGCGGGTCGTCGGCACATTGAGCGCCGGCGAGGACGTGACGGACCGCCTCCGCGCCGAGGCGGAGCTGCGCGAGAGCAAGCAGCGGCTGGAAATGGCGGTTCGCGCCGGAAATGTGGGGCTTTGGGACTGGGACCTGCGGACCAACCGCGTCTACTTCTCGCCTGAATGGAAGCGACAGATCGGCTACGAGGACCACGAGATTGCCGACGACCTCTCGGTATGGAAAAGCCATGTCCATCCTGAAGACCTTGACCGTTGTCTGGCCGCAATCCGGAGGTATTTGAACCGAGGCACGGGCGATGGCCGCATCGAGTTTCGCTTCCGGCACAAGGATGGTTCCTACCGGTGGATGCTGGCCCAAGCCTCGCTGCAACGCGACGAACACGGCCGTCCGGTACGGATGCTCGGCTCGCACACGGACATCACGGAGACCAAGCGGCTGGAGTCCGAATTGCGCGAGAGCCTGCGACGTCAGGCCGAGGTGGAGAAGCTGGCCGCCACGGGGCGCATGGCCGCGACCGTGGCCCATGAAATCAATAACCCGCTGGCGGGGATCAAGAACGCCTTCCGTCTGGTCCGCGAGGCCGTGCCCCCCGATCACCCCGACCGCGACATGGCCGATCGCATGGCCCGCGAAATCGACCGCATTGCCGACATCGTGCGGCAAATGTACGAGATCTACGCTCCGCGCACCGACCGGCCCACCGACGTGCCCTTGGCCGCGACCGCGCGCGATGTGGCCATCCTGGTGGATCACCTCTGCCGAGAACGCCGGGTGAGGATTTCGATTGGGGACATCCCGGCCGATTGGACCGTCCACGTCCACCGCGGCAGCTTGCACCAGGTGTTGTATAATTTGGTGGCCAATGGCGTCCATGCGTCCCCTGATGGTGGGGTCGTGCGGGTTGATGCGGAGGTGGATGGGCGGGGGTGGTTCGTGATCCACGTTCGCGACCAAGGCCCCGGCATTCCCGCCGAAGTGCAAAAGGACCTGTTCCAGCCGTTCGTCTCCGCCCCGGTGGGCGGCAGATCCAAACAAGGGTTGGGATTAGGACTGGCCGTCGTGAAGAGCCTGGTCGACTCAATGGGCGGCCGCGTCGAGTTCGAGACCGCTGCCGGACAGGGCACGTGTTTCCGTGTGTACTTGCCGCGCACCGGGAGCGCCAACCCATGAAGCCGCTGGCCACTGCCGTTTCGGGCACTGCGATGGGCTCGTCCAACCCGTGGTCGGATCGCCCACGGACATCTCGGCCGCGCCTGCCCAGGAAACCGAGGGCGGTTGCTCAGCAGAGTCGTCGAGACCAACAGACAAAAACCCACAAGACCCGAGGCAGGGAAACCGATCCCTTCACCCCCAGAGTCCGGCGAGGTTCGCGGGAGGTTTGACGATGTCTTCGCAAGGTTCGATTCTTTTGGTCGACGACGAGGAGACGTTCCGCGAGTCGACTTGCCGTCTGCTCGAACGTCACGGATATGAATGCGTCTGCGCCAGCGACGGCGACAGCGGCCTGGCGGCGCTTCGCCAGCGGCCGTTCAATCTCTTGATTACGGACATCCGCATGCCCGGCAACTGGGACCTCCGGCTCGTGCGCGAGGCCAGGGAACTCGACCGTCAGATGCCGGTGGTGTTGGTCACGGGCTATCCGTCGATGGACACGGCGGTGCGGGGGATCGGTTTGTCGGTGGCGGCCTATCTGACCAAGCCAGTGGACTTCGACGAGTTGCTTCGCCACGTCCGTGCGGCGGTCGAGCACGACCGGCGGCGGCAATCGCTGGGGTCGATTCGGCAACGGTTGCAGGCGTGCCTGGACGATCTTGCCGCCGCGGAATCCCTTCCCGCGGCCCGCGCCTCCCGGGACGAAGAATGGATCCCGCTGGCCACGATCCGCACTCTGGCGGCGTGCCTGTCCGAAGCGCTCACGCTCAGCGCGGCCTCCGGCGTGCCGTGGAGTTCGAACCTGTGCGAGCTGTTGGATTGTCCCCAGCAACCGATCCACCGCCGTGCGATCCTCGAGACGATCGACGTATTGAAGCAGACGAAGGATGCATTTAAGTCCAAGCTGCTGGCGGACTTGCGAGTGAAGCTGGAGGATCTGGTCGGCCCCCGGGAAGGTTTCTCCTGCCGCGGCGAATCGTAGACTGAGCCCGCGGGAAAGTTTTTCTTGCCGCGGCGAATCGTAAGCTAAGATTGAACAGCAGACATTCGCTGTGGCCCACCCGATCGTCGCGGCGCCAGCCCCGAAGATGGGGACCGGCCGGCGAACGCTGCTGGATCAAGCGAGTTCCTGCCGGCGCGCGGTCGGCGAGGAGCGGGCACGCGGGAGTTTCCGCGGGCAGCCTTAGTGGACAGAGCTGAGGGCCTGCCAACTGAAGGCACAACCGAAGTTGGTCCCGACCGTCAAGGGACCCGCCTCTGTTGTGCCTTTTTTGCCGCGCGGCGATTCGCCGAGAGGTCCCCTGAGGCGCGCGGCGAGGTGAGAAAAAGGGCTATGTACGGCAGTTCGAAAAGAGTTTTGATCGTGGACGACGACCCGGCGGTGCTCCGCCTGTTGCGGCGGCTTCTTTTCGAAGACTATTCCCTGGCCGAGGCGGCCAGCGGCGAGGAAGCCCTGGCCATCCTGCCCGATTTCAAGCCCGACCTGGTCATGCTCGACGTGGTGATGCCGGGCATGGACGGTTATGAGACGTGCCGCCGGATCCGGGCCCACCCGGCCGGCCACAGCGTTCAGATCATCGTCGTTTCCGGCAAATCGTCGCGCGACGAGCAGATGCTGGCCTACGCGGCGGGCGCCGACGACTACGTGGTCAAGCCGTTCGATCCGCACGAGCTTCGCTCGCGCGTCCGGCTCCATTTCCGGCTGCGCGGGGCGTTGGCCAGCATCGCCTCGGCCGGCCGGAACGGCCACGGGGGACCGGATTCGACCGACAGCGAGGAATTCCATCGTCTCCAGGCGATGGCCCACGACGTGACCGTGGCCGCCCTGACCAAGGTGGCCGAATTCCGCGACACGGAAACCGGCGAGCATCTCGTCCGCATGCGATCCTACGCCCAAATCGTCGCCGAGGAACTCAGCCGGAACAGCCCTTACGCGAAGTGGATCGACGAATCGTTTCTGGAGGACCTGTACCGGGCGAGCCCCTTGCACGACATCGGCAAAGTGGGGATCAGCGACGCCATCCTCTTGAAGCCCGCCAAGCTTACCTTCGAGGAATTCGAAACCATGAAGCAACACACGGTGATTGGGGCGAACATCCTCGATCACGTGGCCTTCGGCGCGCCGGGCGTGAGCTTCCTGCGGATGGCGGCCACGGTGGCCCGATTCCATCACGAACGATTCGACGGCAAAGGCTACCCGGCGGGTTTGAGCGGCGCCATGATCCCCTTGCCGGCGCGAATCGTGGCGCTGGCCGACGCCTACGACGCCATCACCTCGATCCGCCCTTACAAGACCGCCCAGCCGCCGGCCGCGGCGAGGGAGATCATTCGGAAGGACTCCGGGACCCATTTCGATCCCGTGATCGTCGACGCGTTTCTCCGCCGTTTCGACGCCATCGTCAGCGTGCAGCGGCAGACGGAGGACCGGTTCCCCGTCGTAATCGGCGCGGCCGCCCTGCGGCGGGAACACCTGGAACCAATAGCGCCCTCCAGAGAATACGCCACGGTGTGAATCGCGAAGGCTCGGCGGTCCCCCGGCCTCGAACCGGCGACGCGTCGGGTCGCGCGCTCCCGGCTTCCCGACCGCATTCCGACGCCGAAGTCCGATTGCCAGCCCGGCGGTCCCTCGGGACCGGCTCATGATCGAAACGCGGCGTCGTTCGGAAGCCCTGCGCCCTGAACTCCCGCGCCCGAACCTGGCGCCCCGTCCCCTTCTTCGCGGCCAAGCAATGCCCCCAGGTCGCGCATCAACTCCTCGGCGTCCGCGCCGCTGGGGCGGGATTCGCCCCGCGCCGCGGTTCGCCGCACTTGCTCGCGGAGGACTTCAGCCTGGGCCTGGTAGAGGTCGGCCAGCCGCGCCAGACGCTCGGTCATCCAGATGTGAAGTTGGTCGTTGTAGGCCCCGACGCACTGGCGGATTATCCGCCCGTGCCGCTTCTCCAGCCAGCGCCGGAGGAGGGGGACGGCCCAGCGCGGCGCCAGCGCACGCCACCACGGCCCGCCCGGCTGGACCTGTTCCCGCAGCCCGGCCAGGACGAGGATCGGCAGTTCGCTTGCCGAGAAGTCGCGAATCGGGCTGACGTCCGCGCTGGAAAGCGCAGCGGCCGCCTGAGTCGCTTCCAGCGCGCGGCGGAGCGATTGTTGAAGCTCCACGACGACCTGGCGCGTCATTTGGGCCCGCTGAAGCAAGATCTCCTGAACGACGCCAGCGACGACCTCCTCGCTGGCCTCGCCGCCGTGGGCTGGGGCGTTGGCCAGCGCCCGGGCAGCGTCGCGGAGGATGATTTCCACCAAGGCCGGCGCATCGGACGGCCACGCGCGGCACCGTTCCTTGGCCCGCAGAATCGCGTGGTCGGCTTGGGCCAAGAGCTGCTCGGCGCGAAGCGCGTCCCGCCTGGCGTCGCCCCGCGGCCCCCTTTCCCCGCCCCGCGACGCCATGGTTTGCAGGACGGCGACGACCGACTCGCGGAGGTGGGCGATCTTGCGTTCCAGCGATTGTTCGGCCAGGGCCCGATGCCGTTCCAGCAAGGGCTCGATCTCGCGCTCGAACCATTGCGTCAGCAGCCTTTCCTGCATTCCCACCGTGCTGACCAGATGGACTTGCAAGTCCAGACCCAGCTCGCGATGGATTTGCTGGCGGATGTACTGCCTCGTGCGTTCCTGGTCGGCCGGCGCCAGGAGGTCCGCCTTGCTGACGAGGACCTGGGCCGGAATGCCCGCCTCGTACAGCGCGCGGAGCACGGCCAGGTCGTCCGGGCTGAGCGTGGCCGCCGCGTCGATCAGCAGCACGCCGAGGTCGCAGCGCGGGAGATAGGCGAGCGTTTCTTCCCCTCCGGCAAGGGCCAGGGAGCCGATTCCCGGCGTGTCCACCAGCACCACGCCCTCCCGAAGCCGCGGCGACGAGACATGCACCGTGATCCCGGTCACGCGCTTCCGGTTGTCCGGATTGCCCTCCTCGGACGCATACTCGGCCAATCCCTCCAAGCCGATCCGCAACGGCTCCCGCTCCGCGAATTGGATCCGGGCGAACGCCTCGTCGCCTCGCACGAGGCGCGTGGGGATCGCGGTGATGGGCGTGACGCCGACGGGTAGGACGTCCAACCCGACCACGTGGTTCAACAGCGAGGACTTGCCGGAGTTGACTCGCCCGAAAACGGCGATTTCATACTGCGGCTGCTCGAGCCGTTTGAGGATCGCGTCGATCAGCGGCCGGAACTCGACGAGCTGCCAGCGCGCGACCACGCGGTGAAGCAATTGCAGCGTCGCCACGGTGCCGGGGTTCGCCTCGAGGCGCGCCAGCCGCTGCGACAAGTCCTGCCCCAGCCCTTGGCGCAGATAGGCCCCCAGCCGGTCCACCAGGCGAGCCAACTCGTGCTGGATTTTCAGGAGGGCGTCGCGGGCCGCGGGGCTCAACTCGCCGTAGCCGCGAAGCTGCTCCGGCCCCAGCTCGGCGATCGCCACATGGAGAAACGTCACCCGAGTCTGCAACGTCCAGCGAAGGCTGGTGCGGCGAATGTTCAACGGGACGCCGTTCTCCTGCAAACAGGCCAACAGCGTGCTCCGGATGCGGGCAAAGTAATCCTGGATGACCTTGGCCTCCGTCGGGCTGATGTCGTTGACCCGCTCCGAAAGCGCGCAGTTACCGGCGCTGGCCGCCAAGAGGGCTTCCATCTCCTCGATTTGATGGTGGAGGTCCAGGAACCCGGCCAGAAGGATCCGTTCGTGGTTGGAATCGAAAGCACCCATGGCAAGCCACGGCCTTGGACGCCCCAGGCGCGTCCTGAAGACGTCGCCACGCCCGTCATCGCGACGAAGAGGTTTCTTGAGTTGATCCCCCAACGGGCGCCGTTGCCGTTTCGGTAGCCGTCCAGAACGGTCCCGTTTTGCGCTTCACGACGGCCCGAAAAATGGACCAGTCCCCGGCCTGGGAACCATTCCCCGTTTCGGGATGAGCCGTCGTTCCGCAAAAAAAGCCCTCGGGACTTCCCGAGGGCTTTGCTCTTGCCGCACCCCCACCCAAGGGAAATTCCTTCCGGTAGGGGTCATCAGCCGCGCGGTGCCGCCCTAAGGGGCGTCGGCGCGGCGCTTGTCGGCGAACCCCATCGCCGCCGCTTTCAGGCCATTATGGGCCTGCAATGCCGGATGGTCAAGATAGATGAAGTCTGAGATGAAGTGGGCCAGCCAAGCGAGATCGGCGGTTCTCAGGCGGCGCGACGCCCAAACCGGCGTGAAAAGCAGACTTCGCGCCGTGGATCCCGAGGTTCGGTATTGCCGTTGGCCGGCCGCGTTCCTTTCTGGCGAAGTGTCTTCCGGGGAAGCGAGGTGCGCCGTTGTCGGGGATTGGTAACCGTTTATGGGAACTACCGGATTCTAGCGGCGAAGTCCGTGCAAAGGGGACAGTCGCCGTTGCCTGTCTCCGGCCTGTGAACGGCTACGGAAAAAGCGGCAGCGACACGCCCGGATGCTCCTCGTTGCGGCCAGCGTCGGGCCTCGTCAGGGCGGAGCTGGTGCGAGAGGTTCCACGCCCGCGGCGCCTTCCAGGATGTTCAGACGCTGATCGGCGCGGACGTTTTCGAGGACGTCCACGCCGCCGCCGATCCAGCGGACTTCGATCCGATCGACGCGATCGTGTTTGCCAAGGCCGAAGTGCAATCGCGAGCCGAAATGGCTCTGGTAGCCCCGGCCGCTGTGGACCTCGTCCACCTGGATCAAGTCGCCGGCAACGACCTTGACGCGGGCGCCGACGCCGTCGCGGTTGGTTTTCACGCCGCGCAACTGGACCTGGAGCCAATGATTGCCCGGCGGGGACACGTTCCTGAGCACGACGGCCGGGCGGCGCGAACCGAGAATCACGATGTCGACGCGGCCGTCGTTGTCCAGGTCGTCCAGGGCGACGCCGCGCCCGACGGTCCTGATTTTCATCCCGTCGCCGCACAGGGCAGAAACGTTCACGAACCTCGCGCCGCCTTGATTCTTCAGGAGCACGGGAGAGTCTTCATAGGACGTGGTGCGGTCGAACCATTCGACGTTGTCCTGAAGGTGGCCGTTGACGTAGAAAATGTCCTTGGCGCCGTCGTTGTCGAAATCGGCGAAACCGCAGCCCCACTTCACGTTGTTGAAACCGCCGTCGGCGGCGCCGGTCAGGCGCGTGACGTCCTCGAAGATGCCGCCGAGGTTTCGGAACAGGATGGGCCGCTCGCCTTGGTAGGAGGTTTGGAAGAAATCGAGCCAGCCGTCGTTGTCGTAGTCGGCGCAGTCCACTCCCATGCTGGCCACCGGCGCGCCGTCCCCGTTGAACTTCAGCCCGCCCGCCAGCGAGACCTCCTCGAAATGGCCTCGTCCGTCGTTTTTCCAGCAGAAGTTGCCGAACCCGTCGTTGAGCACGAACACGTCCGTGCTGCCGTCGTTGTCGATGTCGGCGCAAACCGCTCCCATGCCGGGGCCGGGATAGGGCGCGATCCCCGATTCCACGGTCGCGTCGGCGAAGGTCCCGTCGCCGCGGTTGCGAAAGAAGGTGTGCCGCGACGGATCGTAGGCCTTCGGGCTGGTGTAGACGGGGAAGCCGTCGGAGGTCTCGGGAACGTGCTTCGCGTAGGTGAAATCGACGTAGTTGGCGACATAAAGGTCGAGGTTTCCGTCCCCATCGGCGTCGAGGAAACAAGCGCCGGCTCCAATCTGCTCGCCGTCGGCGACGCCGGCCTGCCGGGTGACGTCGGTGAACGTCCCGTCGCCGTTGTTGCGGTACAGGACCTTGGGGCCGAAGTTGGACAGATAGAGGTCCGGACAGCCGTCGTTGTCGTAGTCGCCGACGCAGACCGCCAGTCCGTAGCCCGCCTCTCCGACGCCCGCCCGCTCCGTGACGTCCTCGAACCGGAACCCGCCCAGGTTGCGGTACAGGCGGTTCTTCGGCGGCGGCCCTTCGTTCCGGGTGCCCAACAGCGGGCGGCCGTTGGGAAAATAGATGTCCGTCAGGCCGTCCCCGTCGTAGTCGAACGTCGCCACGCCGCACGACATCGACTCGAGGATATAGCGGTTGCCGCCGCTTCCGTCGGTGTGGCGGAAGGTAATTCCCGTCTCGCCGGTGACGTCGCGCAACTGGATCGCAAAGGGCTCCGCCGCCGGCGGTTCGGGCGGACGCCTCGGAATCGTCGCCACGCCGGCAACGGCCGCGGCGGCCGCCACCCCGGCCAGGGCACACCACATCGTCCAGCGGCTGTGCAAGAAGGACATCGTACCTCTCTTCCCCGGCAAGTCACTGCTCCTGCCGGGCGGCCGACCGGTTGGGCCGCCCGATGCTGGCGGGGGGAATATCCGGGCCCGCGGCCTTGGGATCGATCGCCGCCGCCTTTTCCCAGTATTCTCGGGCTTCGCGCATGTTTCCGTGGGCCGCGGCGACCTTGGCGGCCATGGCGTAGGCGTTGGCCAGCGACTCCCGAACGGTCGCCGGATCGTGGCCCTCCCGCGTTCGTTTCTGTTCCGCCATGCGGTGCCGGGCGATCATTTCAGCGTATTTCTCCCGATGCTTGCGCGCCGCGTCGACCTGGCCGAGCCGCTCGCAAGCCACCGCGAGGCCAAACATCGCCTGAACGAATCCCGGGTCTTCCCGAAGGGCCGCCTCGTGGTACTCCTTGGCCCGATCGTAGGACTTCAGATACATGTAGGCCTGCCCAAGCTGGAAGTACGGCTCGGCCGCGTGGGGCGACGTCTTGAGAAACTGCTCGAGGACCGGAATCGCCTCCTCCATCCTGCCCAGGTTGTTGAGGGCTTCGCCAAGATACAGGCCGGCGGCGGCGGATTGGGGATCCAACTCCACCGCCTTGCGGAGCAACTCGACCGCCCTCTCGTTGTCGCCCCGCTGAAAGGCGTCCAGACCGAGAAACTCATAGGCCTGCGCCAAGTCCGGAACCAACTTCAGGCAAGCCTTCCAGGTTTTCACCGCCTCATCATTGAAACCGAAGCGGAACAGCAGCACGCCCCGGGCAAAAAGCGCCTCGGGGCTGTCGGGATACTCCCGCAGCAGGTGGTCGGCGATCTCCAGGGCCTCTCGTCGCTGGCGTTGATCGGGCGGCACGGAGGAGGCCACGGGCTGGAGGGCGGCCAGCGCTTCCCGGGTTTCGGTGTCCCTCAGCGCGCCGACCGCCCACCAGAGCGTCCCCCCCAACGCGACCGCCGCCAGCAGCGCGAGCAACCAGCGGAAATTCGCCGAACGCCGCTTACGCCCCTCGCTCATCCCCGACACCTCATCCCTCATCCCTCATCCACCATTCCACCATTCCACCATTCCATCATTCCATCATTCCATCATTCCATCATTCCATCATTCCATCATTCCATCATTCCATCATTCCATCATTCCATCATTCCATCATTCCATCATTCCATCATTCCATCATTCCATCATTCCATCATTCCATGCCTCCCCCCGCCCGGCTCGCCCCTTCCACGACCGTCACCAGCCGGTCCACGTGGAGATTTTCGAGGACATCCACGCCGCCGCCGATCCAACGGACTTCGATCCGATCGACTCGTTCGTTCTTGCCCAGGCCGAAATGGAGGCGCGAGCCGAAGTGGCTTTGGTAGCCCCGACCGCTGTGGACTTCGGCGATTTGAGCCAGGCTGTTGGCGATCACGCGGACCTGGGCCCCGACTCCGTCGCGGTTCGATTTCAGCCCCATCAGCCGGACCTGGAGCCAGTGGTTGCCGGTGGCCGATTCGTTGCGGAGCACGGTGGGCGGCCGGTCCCGGTTCGACACCACGACGTCGACGCGGCCGTCGTTGTCCAGGTCGTCGAAGGCGATGCCGCGGGCGACCATCCGGGTCTTCATGCCGTCGCCGCTGGAGTCCGACACGTTCTCGAATCGTCCATTGCCGAGATTGCGGAAGAGGATCGGTCGGAGTTCGTAAAACCCAACGTCGGAAACCACGTCGATGTCCTTATAGATGTGGCCGCAGCCCACGAAAATGTCCTTGAAGCCGTCGTTGTCGAAGTCGACCAGGCCGCAGCCCCATTTGACGTAGGCGATGGCGCGGTCGCCGAGTCCCGCCTGGGGGGCCACGTCCTCGAACAGGCCGCCGCCCAGGTTGCGGTGCAGGACGCAGATTTCCTCGAAATAGTCGGTCACCAGAAGGTCGAGCCGCCCGTCGTTGTCGTAATCGCCGGCGTCGGCGCCCATGCTGGAGGTCGGCACGCCGGCGAAGTTGCAGGCCACGCCCGAGTCGAGGCCGACCTCCTCGAATTTGCCCCCGCCCAGGTTGTGGAACAAGAAGTCCCATCGCTGGTCGTTGCAGACGAAGATGTCGGTTCGCCCATCCGCGTCGTAGTCGAAGCAGATCGTCCCCATGCCCGATCCCGCGTGGGCGGCGATTCCCGACGCGACCGAGACGTCCTCGAAGGCGCCGTTGCCGAGGTTGCGATACAGGTGGTTCGACTTCGGGGAATAATCGCGCGGCCCCGCGTACTCGCTCCGCCCTCGAAGGGTGATTGTCCGGTGGTTCTCGTAGGTGAAATCGACGTAGTTGGACACGAACAGGTCGAGGCAGCCGTCGCCGTCGATGTCGAGGAAATTCGTGCCCGCCCCGAGGGCCTGCCCTCGGGCGACTCCCGCCTCGAGGGTCACGTCGGCAAAGGAGCCGTCGCCACGGTTGCGGAAGAGGGTATTGGGGCCGAAGTTGTCGCAATAGATGTCCGGCCAGCCGTCGTTGTCGTAGTCGCCGACGGCCACGCCCAGGCCATAACCGGCGTCCCCCACGCCGGCCTCTCGGGTCACGTCCACGAACCGGAATCCGCCGAGATTGCGGTACAGGGCGTTGGCGGTGGGCGGGGCCGACGTGTTGCCTCGCAGCGGCCGTCCGTTGAGGAAATAGATGTCGATCCGCCCGTCCCCGTCGTAATCGAACGTGGCCAGGCCCGAGGCCACCGTCTCGGCGATGTAATGGCGCCCGCTGCCCCCGTCGGTGTGGCGAAAGGTGATGCCGGTCTGTCGGGTGACGTCGCGCAACAGGATCGGTCCCTCGGCGCGCGCGGCCGCAGGCCAGAGCAACGCCGCGGCGAGCGCGGCGGCTTCCACGCCCAGCGGCAAACCAGCGCGCCTCGCCGCCCTGCGATCCGTTGGGGAACAAGCCTGCGCTGCGTCGTGGATCGGCGAGCTATTGGCCATCGAGAAGCTCCAGCAAACGGCGCGGCTCGGGACGGTCGGGGGCCAGCGCCCATGCCCGCAGCCAATGCTCCTCGGCCCGTTGCGGTTGGCCGCGGAGCGCGTACAACCGGCCGGCCTCGATGTGGAAGCCGGCCACGATCGGGTACCAAGGGACCGGGTCGCGCCGCTCCTCGGACGTGCCGGCCTGCTGCATCCGGTCGAAAACGACCATGTTTTTTTCTTGCAGGCGGGCGTATTCCCGGCGGTGCTTGCGGGCCTCGTCGTGCCGGCCCAAGCGGACCAACGCCGAGGAGAGGCCGTAATGGGCGACGCTGGCTTGCCGCGGGTCGTCCAGGGCCTGTTGATACTGTTCCGCGGCCCGCGCGTAGTCGGCCAACTGGTAGTACGCCTGCCCCAACATGACCCGCGCCCAGGCAGGCAGCGGCACCTCCTTCGCGCTGGCCTCCAGGGCGTCGGCTGCCTCGCGGGCGCGGCCTAGTTTCAGCAGCGAGTCGACGAGGAGAAAAATCTTCTCGCGCGCCAAGGCGGGATCGGCCTCGGCCAGTCGGCGCATGCAGTCCACGGCCGTTTGCGAGTCGCCTTGCTTTCGGGCAAGTTCGGCCATTCCCAGCCACGCGGCCGCTGACTTGGGGTTGACCTGGACGCTTTGGTTCCAACGCTCCTTTGCCTTCTCGGCGTTTCCGAAATAGAAAAGGATGCGGCCACTCATCGCCAAGGCCGCCGCGTCATCGGGGAAGGACTCGGCAAGCTCGTCGGCCAATCGCGTGGCGTCGTCGGTCAGTTCGTCGAGGGATGGCCGGACCGGTGGGGGAGGATGGACTTCGCGGTCCCGCCGGGGAGCGGTTGCCGGCGCTGCTTCGCTCCATTGGCGGTCGAGATCCTCGGCGGGCCGCGTCAGTCGCTCGGCGATCACCACGCCGACGGCCAGGGAGAAGACCGTGCCCAAGACTCCCAGCCAGAACCTGCCTCGATCGGCTGGCTCAACGGCGGGTCCGTGCAGGTCGCTTTGGGGCGGGCCGCTCTTACGTTCTCGCCGGCTCATGACCACGATGCACCGTCCGACCGACCAGGGGAAGTCGTCTCGAAAAAACAAACGGTGGGCCGCCTCCGCGTGCAGACCCACCGTGGACGTTTTCGAAACGGACGGTTCGCTCAGAAGTTGGACAGCGATTCGGAGCCGTTCCTCGACCCCAACGCGCCCCACACTCCGTACGGCGAGGGCCCCTGAGCCACGCCTCCATTGTAGGCCTGCCACGACAACGCGAGGTTTCCTGTGTTGATCGTGTCGCTAATGAAGCGGACCGACCCATCGCCCATCAGCCCGTTGACACCCCCGGGATGATAACTCTGGGCCGAATAGGTCCCTCGGTAGCCATCCCAGTCGCCGGGAGCGCAGTTGGGCGCATTGGGCGGCAGGATCGTCTGGAACCCGGTGAACGAAATACCGCCGTCGGCCCAGCGTCTGCCGCGCCAGTCGCGGCCGGTCGTGCCCGCCACGAACATGCCGTTGACGCCGATCGTAGCCATGCAGCTCTGGGGCACAATTTGCACCGCGTTGTCCGGAAAGATGTTGATCGCAATCCCGCCCTTGACCATATTGCTGCGGTTGGTGCCGATGACGTTCTCCGACATCGCGATCGTATTGGCCGTCCCGTCAAGGATGTCGGAGAACCTCGTCCCCAAGGGGCCCTTCTTGTACGTCCCGCACCACGGCGGATTGGCGTTGGCGTCTCCGCAAGCATTCGCGGTGAAAAAGCCCCGAGGATTGGCCTCCTCCGACCAAGACATCCAGTCGCCGCGGCTGTAGCAATAGTTGCTGCAACCTTGGTTGGCAACGTCTCCCGTGGGCGGGGCTGGATCCGAGGGGCAACGCAGGTGCGGAAACACAAAGTTCCACGGCGCCTGACCGGGCCCGAAGCCGCAGGTGTCCCACGGCGTCGGCTGGCCATTGGGAGGACACCCGGGGTCAAATTGCGTCGCCGTCGCAACCCCAGGTCCCCAGCTCATCGAGAGATCGTAAGCCGCCCTCTGCTCCATATACGGCAAGAGGCGATGGTGCGCGTTCCACCGCCAGTTGATCGTGTGCGGCGGAAACGCCTTGTACACATCATGAAAATTGTGCAGACCCAACCCAAACTGCTTGAGGTTGTTCGTGCACTGCGAACGTCGGGCCGCCTCTCGCGCCGCTTGCACAGCGGGCAACAAGAGGGCAATGAGAATGCCGATGATGGCAATCACCACCAGCAACTCCACCAACGTAAAACCTGAAAAAAACCGGCGTCGAACCATGAACCCACCTCCTACGTAAAAGATTAAAGACACGCAAGCCCTATTAGCCGCAAAAAAAAACCGCGACTGCGGAAAAAGACGCGTGACAAACGAGCGCGCAAACGCCCTCTTCGGCCGACGACCAATTCTCGCTGCAGTGTACCACTCTCCGGGCAGGATTGCAAGCAACATGTGGGGCGATTCTCGGGATCGCGGTCGAACCCCCTCAACAGGGCGCAGTTCGATAGCCCCGTAATGCGCAGTCGTCGCCGGGGCCAGTTCCCCTGGGCCGATGCGAAACGGCTCGATAAATCAGCCAGTCCCCGGCCTGTGATCGGCAACCCTGCAACTGGCGTTGGGGTGAGGATGAGGTGCCAGGGCACACCGCAACCACGCCCTGCGCGAATGAGGGTGTGGTCGCAAAATCGCGAAAACCAGGACAGGAAGTTTCCGATTCTCGAAGAAAACTCACGCGGCTGCGGGTATTGCGATTTCCGACCACCGCGCTCGCACGGAAACCACCGACCTTCCCGAACAACGCAACCGGCTCCCCCGCCTCGTGCGCCCCGTTGAGTTGGGTCGCGGGGGGTGTTATACTTCACGGCGGCCGTTGGTCGTACGATGCCCTACCGCCACTTGCCGCAAGGGAGAAGGTCCATGAAACCAATCAGTTTGATCCTCGCATTATTGGTCGTCGCCAGTGTCGCCGTGATCGGTTGTTCGAAGGAGTCGAGCCTCGAGGGGACCGTTCCGGTAAGCGGAACGGTCAAACAGAAAGGGGCGCCGGTCGAGGGGGCGTCGGTCACGTTCTCGCCGGTGGGTCAGGGCACTGCGAGGGCGGCGTCGGGCAAGACCGACGCCAGCGGCAAATTCACGTTGACCACGCTCAAGGCAGGGGACGGGGCCATGCCGGGCGAATATGAGGTCACCGTGACCAAGATAGAAACGGAGGGAAAAGCATTGTCGGAGCAGGAAGCGAAGGACTATTACAACAAATACCAGAAGCCTCCGCCCGCCCCCAAGGTCAAGAATGTTCTCCCCGAAAAATACTCCAAGGCGGCTACCTCCGGCCTCAAGGCGACCGTGAAGAAGGGTGAGAAGAACGAATTCAACTTCGACGTCGATTGACGTCGGTTTCGCAGGTAGCCAAGGGGTCAGGAGCATATACTGGGAGCTTTACGGCGACACGGCAAGGGTCAATCATCGCCGAGGCCCTTCGGGCGACTGCGAGGCCGAGGTGTGGCTGCCAGACCAAGTGTCTTGGCTGTCCCCTCCACCCTTTGGAAACCGGTGCCTGTCCCGAATGGCACTCTCGTGAGCCTCTTGAGGCAGCAGAAGTTGTGTTGGCGCCGGGTTCCCAACCACAGAATATTTTGGCCGGCCCATGTAACGACAGTGCCATTCGTGCCTGTCCCCTATTTCCATCCGTCGGCGCGCGGTCCGCGCGCCGACGCCCCTTCGGTCCACGAGCGGGACGAACGCCCGGAACTCACCTACTGGCCATCGACACCTTCGAGGTCAGCCTCTGGGCCGACTTCTGATTCTCGCCGACCCCCTTCGGGCCGAAGACGTTGCGCCTTCTCCGCGTGCTGGACCCGGGGTTTGCTGGTCGCTGGGCTGCTGAAACCATTGTGTGGCGTCAGATGAAACGGGAGTCCGGAAAGGAGTCGTCAACATCCAGGGAGCCGTGCAGGTACGGGTTCCTCTTCTTTCTTTATTTCGGAAGACGATAACACGTTTCCCCGCATAGATTTGCGCGAACAGAGAAGAGGAAGCCGCACTTCTGCTGTCATGCGCAAACCCCAGAGCACCGACTTTCCAATTCCCGCTGAACCAAGACACTTCAGGGTTGGCCGACAAAAAAGGACTTGCCGCTGGATTGCTGCAAGTCCTCTTCGTTTAAGGGGTTACTGAAGTACCGGAGGAGGGACTTGAACCCTCATGGGCCGAAGCCCACTGGATTTTGAGTCCAGCGCGTCTGCCATTCCGCCACTCCGGCTCTCGGTGGGGATGGACGCGGAAGCTCGCTGTTCTTCGATTCCAACTTCCGGCCCCAAGCCCAGTGATTCACCGAGGACGTTCGCCCGAGCGAGGCCTATTTTCGCATTCGCCCGCTTGGATGGCAAGACCTCGCCAAAGCAAGGAAGTCCTGGGTTCCTGGGTTTTCCGGGACCGACTCTGAGGTTCAGCGTCGCGGAAGAATGAGTTGCCGGATTGGCACCCTGGCGTGTGGAAGTCGGTAACCGTTCACAGGCCGGAGAGGGCTCGTTTTCCGGGCCGTTTCGCACCGAAAAATGCGTCTGTCTGCTTACTGGCCAGGGGGCCGGTCTCATTTTCGCGGACCTCGCCGCGAAGCTCGGGACAGTCCCCCAGGACGGCTACGGATCTTCGGTACGGGGTCGATGGTTCAAGGCCTGGCGGGGCCTCCGCTATTTGCCAGGCAAAGCACCTCTCCCGCCTGCGTGGCGACAAAGAGGCGATGGTCAGCCGCCGCCAGGCCGTCCCAGACGGGAGCGGGAATCGGCGTCCGAGCGATGACTTTGCCATCTTCCGGCGAGAGGGCGATCAGCCCTCCCTCCGAGCCGGCGGCGAACAGCACCTCCCTGGCCAACAGCATGGCGATGACCCGTTGCTTCTTTTCCGTCGGCGCAAACGGCGAGAGGGACCATTTCGCCTTGCGGTGGAGTCGATGGCTGAGCCAGAACTCGCCGCTGTTTTTCGAGGCGTTTTCGCCGGCCTTCCAGCCGGTCATCCAGGTGGGATCGAGCTGCTCGCCGCCGCGGAGGTCGAAGTCGCGTCGATAGACGGTGCGGCCGTCATCCAGGGCGCCCAGGAGCATGTTGTCGCGGAAGACCACCAATCCGCGGGTCGGCGTCTCCTGTCGGTGTCGAGGCTGGTGGCGCGGGGCGTAGCTCCAACAGCCCCGTGGCACGATCACGCCGGAGCCGCCCATCTTGGCGACCAGAAAGGCCTCCTTGGCCTTGCAGGTCGCCTCGCCGGTCGTGCGATCGAAGAGCCATCGCGACATGCACACCCCGTCGCCTTCGCGCTGCAAGAGGTCGAAGTTGTCGAACTCCAATCCGATCGAGGCATAGAAATCGTGCATGGGGAGCGACCGGATCGGCTTCACCCAACGGATGGCCCCGCTTGCCGGATCCAGGGCGAAGACGAGAATCCCGCCGTCGGCCAGCGCCTGGCGCCCGGCGGCGAAATAGGCCACGTCGTCGACGACCAGCACGCTGCCGGGCACGGGCCAGGGCGATTCGATCTGGCCGTACGCGACGATCCGTTCGTCGTTCAACCCGGCGCGGAGACGCCAAACCAGCCCCCCATCCGCCGCGCGCAGACAATACACCCAGCCGCTTCGGGTTCCAAACAAACACAGCCCGCGATGGATGGTCGGCGGCGTGTCGATCCGGCCGTTGGCCGTGAAACGCCAGCGGACATTGCCCGTCGCGGCGTCCAGCGCGACCACCTCGTGGGCATCGGGTCGGGCGACGAACACCATTCCGGCGGCGATGACGGGCGGAGTGACCGGCCCGCGCACGAAGTCGTTTTCACGCCAGTCGTCGGCAATCGTCCCCTCGGGCCAGGCACCAAGACGGACCGTCCAGAGGGGCTTCAGATCGGCTGGAACCGAACGGGGCGTGCTGGCGCTTCGCCAGGCGTTTTGGCGGTAGCAGGGCCACGGCTCTTCGTCGCTCGTCCGCGCCGCGGGCGGCGAGGCCGCCCCGTGTTCGAGAAGGAAATCGGCCGGTTTGGGCTCCTTTGGAAACCCGCCGTCGCCGGAGTCGGAGGCCATCGCCACGTAGCCCCGAAGCATGGGCCAGCACACGCAATGTTTCGGGCAGGCGTAGATCAACCCGTTGGCCGGCACCCAGCCGTAGTCCGGGCTGCAAGCCGCCTTGGTGATCCGGTTGGCATCGAGTCTTCCCGTAGCCAGGTCGGTGAGTTCCATCTCGCCGGAAAACAGGTAGCGGCTGGTGGCGACCGGCGGGAAGCAATGGCACAGGCCCGCGGGGCAATCCCGCTTGACCTCCCCGGTCTTGGGGTCCAGCGCCACGCCTTGGCGATGCTCCAGAATCCAGAGCCAGTCGCCGATGAACATCGCCCGCGCCTGCTTCCGGTGGTTCATGCCCGGCACGAACTCGCGGCTCCAGAGCAGCCGGCCGTCGGCGGCCGAGGCCACGTGAATGGCGTTGCCTTTCTTCTCATCTTGGAGCGTGGAGACCTCGTAGACGAGCAGGTCCTTGTGATAGACGAGCCGCCGGACCTTTGCGGCCCAGGGATAGTCTGCTCGCTCCCAGCGGACGTGGCCCGTCGCCAGATCGAGCCGCACCGCGGCGACCTTGTCGGCCGGCTTCGCGCCGCCTTCGAGCAGGTAGACGGCCCCGTCGCCGGCAACGACGTAGCGGGGGTTGACCGCGGCGCGTTTCCAGCGGAGCCGCCCGTCGTCGATCCCGACGGCCCGGACCGATTGCGAGTCCACCGCAATCAACGCTCCATCGGCGACCATCAGATCTGCGGGTGTCCCCGCCTCCCCATACTCGCGGACTGTCGCGCCCGTGGCCGCGTCGAGCGCCACGGCCTTTCTTTGGGAAACCGCGAAGACAAGATTTCCCACGGCGACGGGCGAGGCGGGGCTGCCGGGCTTCAACGGTTGCTCCCAAAGCTTCAAGCCGTTGAACGCATCGCGTGCCAGCACGTCGGCGTAGAAGTTGCGTCCGGCGGCCGTGACCAGGCGGGCGTCTTCTCGCGACGGGCCGGCGATCCATCGCACGCGACGCGGCGGGCCAACCAGCGTGTCCTTGGAAACCGCGTTCCCGTCCGCGCCGTGGCGCGGATGGGTCCACTCGTCCATCGCGGTCGGCCAAGGCTTGCGGCCCACCCGCCATGTCTCCCCCCGGTCCGCCAGCGTGCATCGCTCGACGCCCTCGAATCCCGCCTCCTTCAACAGCGTCTCGGAAGCCGCCGGGGCGACCAACACCAGCCCGCCGGGACAGAGCACGCGAAAGATCTCGCCCAACGCGGCGGCGTCCGACGGGAACGGAGGGCGAACCACGAGCACGTTCACCAGGTTTTCGGCAAAGGGCAGTCTCCCTCCGCCGACAAGCTGATCGACGGAGGCGAGGCCGTAGAGGCCCTGGGCATGGATGTGCGCGCGGGCCCGAGCCACCCGGGCGCCGTCGCGGTCGAGGACTTGAACCAAGAATCGGCCGCTCCGCGCCAGTTCCAGCGGAATCGCAAGGTCCTCCGATCCCAACTGGACACAGAGGCCGCCGGTCGTCGCCCGGGCCGCCAGCGCCGAGGTCATCGGCCAACGGCCTTGCGTTGTCTCGGCGCCCAACGTCCCGTCCGCCGCGGCGAAGCAAGAGAAGGCAGCCGCGAGGCAGGAGAAAACAGCCAGCGCCGTCAAGGCAAACCTTGTCGCCCTTCGCAAGATCATGGATGGATCCTCCGTAACGAAGCCAACCGAAACAGCGTGGATTGCAGCAGGGCGCGGCCTGTGGGCCCACGTCTTGGCGCGGTCGCGGAACCAGGGCGGCTTAGCGGGCGATCTCGGTGAATCGGGTTTCGCGAAGCACGGTGACCTTGATTTCGCCGGGGTACGTCAGCCGTTCCTCGAACGCCTTGACGATGTCGCGGCACACTTTGGCGGCCGTCTCGTCGCTGGTGTCCTTCGCCGAGACCAGGACGCGAAGCTCGCGGCCGGCCTGAATGGCATACGCCTGTTCGACGCCGGGGAATTCCGAGGCGATGGACTCCAGTTCTTCCATGCGCTTGATGTAGCGTTCCAGGGTCTCGCGCCGGGCGCCCGGGCGGGAGGCGCTGCACGCGTCCGCGGCGGCGACCAGGACCGTGTAGGGATTCTCCACGCGGAGGTCGTCGTGGTGCCCGACGGCGGCGTGAATCACCTCCCGGCCTTCGCCGTACCGTTTCAGCAGGTCTCCGCCGATCTTGGGATGGCCGCCCTCGGCCTCATGGTCCGCGGCCTTGCCGATGTCGTGCAACAGTCCGCACCGCCGCGCGAGGACCCCGTTCAGCCCGATCTCGTCGGCCAACATCCCGGCGAGGAAGGCGACCTCGATCGAATGGCGCAGCACGTTCTGGCTGTAGCTGGTTCGATAGTGCAATCGGCCGAGCAGGTTGACGATGCGCTCGTGCAGGCCGTGGACCTCGGCCTCCTGGCAGGCGGCCTCGCCGAGCTTTTGAATGTTCCGCTCCATTTCGGCCTGGGTCTCGGCCACGATTTCCTCGATCCGCGAGGGATGGATCCGGCCGTCGGCGATGAGCTTGTTGAGCGCGATGCGGGCGACCTCGCGGCGGATCATGTCGAACGCGCTGACGATGACCACGCCGGGCGTGTCGTCGATGATCACGTCCACGCCGGTGGCTTTCTCGAACGCGCGGATGTTCCGGCCCTCGCGCCCGATGATTCGGCCCTTCATTTCGTCGTTGGGAATATCGACCGTGCTGGTGGTCGTTTCCGCCGTGTGGCTGGCGGCGTAGCGCTGGAGCGAGGTGAGCAGCACCTCGCGCGCGCGTTGCTCGCAGATCTCGGCGATCCGCTTTTCGTGTTTCAGGATCACCGCGCCCGCCTCCTGCTGGAGTTGGGCGTCCAGCACGTCGAGCAGCCGCTTGGTGGCCTCTTCCTTCGTCAAACCGCTGAGTTCGTGCAGGGTCTGGCGCTGAAGGTCGAGGAGCTTCGACAACTCCTCTTTCCGGCGATTGACGTCTTGGATTCGCTCGGTGAGCTTGCGTTGGGTCTGCTCGACGATTTTCTCCTGTTTGCGCAACTGCTCGGCTTGTTGCTCGAGGGCGTCGTGCCGTTTGTCCAGCGCGCGTTCGCGCTGATGGAGTTCCTCGCGCGCCGCCCGCAGCTCCCGCTCGCCCTCGGCCTTCTGCTGCAGCGCGAGTTCTTTCAACTCAAGCTCCACCTCGCGCCGGCGGTTTTCGGCCTCCTGCAACGCACGCTCCTGGATTTGGCGGGCCTCGGATTCAGCGTCGCGCCGGCGCAGGCGATCCAGCAGTTTGATCACCACGAACGTCGCCACGGCCGCCAAGGCAATGCAGAGAAGATGGGTGAAAAGAAGGTACCCGCTGTCCACGGTGGTCCCCTTGTCGCCTAGGTCGAACGAGGGTCTCGAGGGGACACCCGCCTCCGTTGCCCCGGCAAACCGACTCTTGCCGGAAGCACGGCCGCTGCGAAGAGAACGCCAATCGCGTCAGGCTTGCCCCGCCGGCCGATTCGCGGGCCGGGGGCGCGACGGAACTCGGCTTGCCTCGGACGAAACCCGTGGGACTCGCTCAGCCCGAACCGTTGCGCAAAGCGCGCCCGGCGACCCCAATAGGGAACAACCGGGGCGGTTCGGCGGACCACCCAATCCGTCCGTCGCTAGGAGAAACGTCATCCATCCGAAGCGTCTGCCCGATCTCGACGCGACAACGGCTTGGACCGTATTCTTCGGTCGGTGGGGAAACCGCGGAACCCAGCCCGCGCATCCCGCAACCGGCTCGCCGGCCAGCCATTTCACGAGGAACCGCAACCAGGCTGCGATCCAGTCCATCGGGCCGTTGACTCCGATACTTCGAATGGTTCTAACTACCCAGTTTCAAACTGCCAAACCGTGCTCGCCTTCGAGCGGGCAGGCAATCGCCTTGCGCGGGGCGCCCTCTCCGGGCTGCCTGAGACACTCGCAACCAATCTGTTACAATCGAATCCTGGGAACGTGTTAAAACCTTGGCAACCGTTCACAGGCCGTGACCAGCCAAGGGGGACAGTCCCATTTTCGCGGACTTCGCCGCGAAAATTGGGACAGTCCCCGTGAACGGTTACAAATCTTGACATGCGAACATCTACGATTATGACAGCAAACTGGCCCGAAAGCAACCCGGCGCGGAATCCCATGGCAAAGTACGGAGTCGCGCTAAGGTCCGGCCAGTTCGCTGGTTGTGAAAAAAGGCCGCGAGGCGCCAACCGGCCGCGGCCGTGCGGCAGAAAGCAACCCGTGCGATCGGGCCTCATCGGCTGCTCCTCGCGTCCCGCGCCGCCCGCCTCTGATGCATAGTCCACCCAAACCACACCCTTTCGAAGCAAAACTGGCCCAGACGTGGCCCCCCGCTACGTGGGGAGATGTCAACGTGCTTGTGGCCGTCTCCGGCGGGCCCGACAGCATGGCCCTCCTGCGATCGGTCTGCGCCCTGAAATCGTGCGGCCAGGGGCGAGTCTTCGTGGGGCATTTCAATCACCGCCTTCGTGGCGAGGCGGCCGACGCGGACGAGGCCTTCGTTGCCGAGGTCGCCAAGGAACTTCGATTGCCCTTGGAAGTGGGCCGCCTGCCCGACGGCCCGGCCCAACGTTTCGGCAAACACGGTTTGGAAGGCGGCGCGAGGCGTGCTCGCTACCGGTTCCTGACCGAGACGGCGGCCAAGGTCGGGGCACGGCTGGTCGCCGTGGCCCACACCGCCGACGATCAGGCGGAGACCATCCTTCACCGGATTCTGCGCGGCACGGGGATCGGCGGGCTGGCCGGGATGCGTCGCGCACGGCCGCTTTCGGAGGCCGCCACGCTCGTCCGGCCGTTGCTCGCTTTTCGTCGCGCGGAGATCCAAGCGTATCTGCACGACCTTGGCCAGGACTATCGGGTGGACGCGACCAACCTCGACGTGAGACGCACGCGAAATCGCATTCGCCACCGCCTCCTGCCCGAACTGGCCGACAGGTTCAACCCCAACGTGGTCGAGGCCCTGCTGCGTCTGGGACGCCTCGCCGCCGAGGTCCAATTGGTCATCGAGCCGATCGTCGATCTCCGCCTCGAGCAGTGCCTGGTCGAGTCCGACGGTCAGGCGGTTTGGTTGGACTTCAACCGCGTCCCACCTCAATCGCCCTACGTCGTGCGCGAGATGTTTATGGCGGTCTGGCGGCGCCAAGGATGGCCGCTGCGCGAAATGAGCTACGAACAATGGGAATCGCTGGCCACCCTGGCCGAGCCGTCGCCCCAGCGTCGCGTCCGGACTTTTCCCGGTGGCGTCACCGCGGAGACCTCAAACGGCAACGTGCGACTCCGTCGCCGCGTGTAACCGAGCTATACCGACCGCCGCTCCCCCCCTTTCGCTATCCCCGATCAACCCACCCGCACAGCCCGCCAGCGGCGAAACGCTGTTGGCCATCGAGGCTTGTGCTCGCACACGCTGACCGATCCGTGCGCAGGTCACCGCATCAGACGTGTTTGATCGCAAGATCCTCAATCGCGGTGAACCGCCTTCCCCGCTCGGGCGTGCCCGACGGACCATGCGCCGCCTGCCGCTGGCCCCGCCGCCTGCCGGCTGCAATGCCTCAAAATCCAGTAGGTTTTCACGGGCGACCGACCTGATTTTCGCCAGGAAGTCCGCGAAAATGTGCCACAACCCGACCTCCGTGCGGCTGCCAAAACCTTACCAATTCCCTCGGGCCGACAGTCAACCGTGTTCGCCTTGTTTATCTGTGTTGGTTTTTTTCCAGGAACCCTGCCGGGATACCACTTTTTCTATGCGGCTGGACACCCCAGAGTGTGACTTGCAGCCCATCGCACTGGCTCCGGTCGCGGCGGGTTGCGTGGGAAGCCCTGCGACGGGTAGAATATGCGGTCAGTAGGCAGAAACCCTCGGAATTCTGTGATAGCCCCGCGGGTTCCCGGTAATATCGCAGACCCTTAATTGGCGTCATTAGAATACCAGCGCAAGAGGGGGCGGACAGAGAACAATTTCAACATGTGGTGGCTGTAGCTCAATCGGTTAGAGTACCAGACTGTGGATCTGGGTGTTGGGGGTTCGAGTCCCCTCAGCCACCCTTCGGCCGGGAGTCGCCAAGACTTGCCGGCCGTTGTCTTTTCTTGGCGGGCGTCCGACCCGAGGAGGCCGAACGCCTGGTAAGCACCGCCGAACCGCCGGCATCCTGTTGTCAGGTGGCGAGGCGAATCCCGTCGCCTCCGCGGCCACTTGGCAACACGGCAGAATTTTGCTCCCAGGATGAACTCCGATGATGGATCTGCCTGGCGCGACGTATCGGGGACCGCTGCCGCCAGCCGACGAGCCGCTGCGGCGCTTGGTCGAGGAGCTTCGGCGGTTCGTGGGCCGCATGGCTGGCGAGATCGGCGAGCGGAACCTCCTTCGCAGGCCCCGACAACTGGCGTTGGCGGCGGAGTGTCTTGCGGGCGAGTTGTCTGACGTGGGATACGCCGTGAATCGTCAGGAGTATCGCGTCGCGGGGACGCCCTGCCACAACCTGGAGGCCGAACTCGTCGGCGGCGTTCGGCCCGACGAAATCGTCGTCGTGGGCGCGCATTACGATTCGGTATTGGGAACGCCTGGGGCGAACGACAATGCCAGCGGGGTTGCGGCGCTGGTCGCCTTGGCCCGCCATTTCGCCAACCGCAGCATTGGCCGCACGCTGCGGTTGGTGGGCTTCGTCAACGAGGAACCGCCGTATTTTCAGACGGCGGAGATGGGCTCCTGGGTCTATGCCCGACGCTGCCGCGAGCGAGGGGAAAACGTGACGGCCATGCTGAGCCTGGAGACCATAGGCTGCTACAACGACGCGCCGGGCAGCCAGAGGTATCCGCCGCCCTTGGATGCCTTCTATCCTTCGACGGGCAATTTCATTGGATTCGTGGCCAACGAGCGCAGCGCTGATCTGTTGAGGCGCGTGGTGGGCGCGTTCCGCAAGAGCGAGCCGTTCCCGTCGGAAGGCGGCGCGATGCCCGAATGGCTCCCCGGCGTGGGGTTTTCCGACCATTGGTCGTTCTGGCAGGAGGGATATCCGGCCGTGATGGTTACGGATACGGCAATGTACCGGTACGCCCATTATCACGAGCCGACCGACACACCGGACAAGATCTGCTTCGAGCCCATGGCCCGAGTGGTTCGCGGATTGCGCGAGGTGGTGGCCGCGCTGGTCAAGGTTCCCGATAGCCCTGCGGAGAGCGGCTGATCGCGGGCATGATCGGTGGCGAAGAAAGAAAAAAAAGCGGTCACCGTTTGAATCCCTGGGACCACTGGGTTTTTCCAGCCGTTTGGGACCGAAAATGCGCCTGTCCCCGTCAACGGTTCCCAATGAAATGGCCCTGCCCGGACATGGACCGAGCAGGGCTCTTTCGTCAGAACAACGCCTGCTCATTTGCCCGCGGTAAACACGGCAGGCGCGCGATTTCTCTTGGATCCCTGGCCGCCCGACGCTCTTTCCGCCTCCCGTCGGGCAGACAGCTCCTCCAGTTGTCGGTACAGCGTATTCAGATCGGCACGGATCGACTTGGGAGCTTTCACGGTTGCTTGTTCCAAAGGGGCACCTCCTATCGAAAAGTCGCCAAGGTTGAGAAGCGATCGGTTCCCAGGCGCCGGGATAGAACCAGAATCGGCCCTGGGAACGCTTCTCCCTTGACCCGACCGCGACACCCCTGACAAGTTTCCCTATTCTTGGCAGACCGGCTAGACAACGGCTTCTGGACCGCGAAAGGGCGGATCATTGCACCCCGCTGGAACGGTTGGAGGCTGAGGATTCCCTGCCGGGCTGGGCGATTTCGCGTGGGAGCGGAGTTCTGAAACTCGCATGGCCACTCGATCGCGATGGCACGCGGCTACGGAGTCCGCGAGGTCGGCCTTGCCGTCTTGCCGCACCCAGCGGTCCTCGTCCGATGGGGGCAAGACAGGACGGCGACGCGGCGGTTCGCCGGGTTCTTCGGGGATGGGTTTGCCAGGTTCCCGTCCTTCCAGACCGGGGAAGGGATTGGGCGTGAATCCCAACGGGAGGAAGGCCAGCATGGCCCACCCCAAAACAACCCGCATTTTTCCCAGCGAGACGCTGTCGTTGCTGGTGGGCGGATGCTTGGGGCCCATCAGGATCAAAAGGAGCAGCATCAACCACCAGCCGAACAATCCCCACAGCACCGTCGCCACGATCGCGGCCAAGAGCAGGGTGCTGGCGATGGCGTGGGCGCGACGGCGAAACAGGGCGTAAAGGATATGGCCGCCGTCGAGCTGGCCGATCGGAATCAGATTCAGGGCCGTGATCAGCAGGCCCACCCAGCCGGCAAAGGCCATGGGACCGACCACGATGTCGAAACCTTCCGGTCGGGGCCCGAAGACCAGCCAACTCAACCACTGAAACAAGAGCGGCTCGCCGAAGACATAGGGGTTGCCTGGCTCCAGCGCCACTGGCGGCAGGGGCGCGAGCTGCGACCAGCCGAACTGGAGTCCAAGCACGCAGAAAACGAGGGTGGGAACGAGGCCGGCCGCGGGACCGGTGACGCCGATGTCGAATAGCGCCCGTCGGTCAGCCACGCGCGAGTCCATCGCGATCACCGCCCCCAGCGTGCCGATGGGCGTAAACGGCATGGGCAAGAAGATGGGCAGGCTGGTGCGCACGCCGTACCGCCGTGCTTGGAGAAAATGCCCCATTTCGTGGCATCCCAGGATCGTCATCACGCAGACGCTGTAAACCAGCGCCTTGGGCACATACCAGTGCCTGGCGATCAACTCGATCGCCTCGCGGACATTGTGGTTCAGCACGCCCAGAAAGACCCACTCGTTGTAGAAAGCATAGCCAAAGTACGTGCTGAAACACGTGGCGAGAAACAGGGTCAAGGGCAGGGCCCAGCGGCGGCGGCGGGGCGCCTCGTATGCCCCGTAGACCGGCAAAGCCTCGAGGGGCGCCGACTCATCACCGGGCAAGGGAACGGCGGGGGGGAGGGGGTGTCGGGGGACGGGATAGTCGTTTTCGTTCATGATTCCAGGTATTCTAATGGGGCCGGGCCGTGGGGACAAATCCAATCTTGAGTCCCCCTGACCCTTAAGGAAACATCGGGGACCGTCAGGCGTTGCCCGACGTCTCGCGTCAACCGGGAGGCACGGCCATGCTCGATCGCTTCTTCGGCCTGTCGGAAAACAAGACGAACGTCCGGACCGAGTTGCTGGCCGGGCTGACGACGTTCTTGACCATGGCCTATATCATCTTTGTGCAACCGGCGGTGCTTACCCAGGGCGTTGAGGGCAAACCGACGGGCATGGACTTCGGCGCCGTGACCACCGCCACGTGCCTCTCGGCGGCCCTGGCAACCGCGATCATGGCCCTGTACGCGAAGTATCCGATCGCCCAGGCCCCGGGCATGGGCGAGAACTTCTTCTTCACGCTCACGGTCATTCCCGCCGCCGCGGCCATGCTCGAGCAGGAGGCCCGCGCCGCCGGCGCCGCGGCGGGGACCTCGGCCTGGCAGGTCGCCTTGGGCGTCGTGTTCGTCTCCGGGGTCCTTTTTCTGCTCCTCACCCTCCTCGGTTTGCGCCAAGTGCTTCTGGACACGATCAGCCCCAGCATGCGCCACGCCATCGCGGTGGGCATCGGGCTGTTCATCGCGTTCATCGGCGCGCGGAACACGGGCTTGATCCATCTGAGTCCGGCGGGCCCCAGCTTGAACCCCGGCTTCGCGTCGCCCGACCTGATCGTGTTCTTTTTCGGGCTGTTGCTGACGGCGGGACTGATCGCCTTGGGAGTGCGCGGGGCGATCTTCTGGGGCATTGTCGCCGCGACGTTGCTTTCCGCGGGCCTGCAATTCGGCCTGAGCCACGCCCCAGAGGCAATCGCCCAGTCGGACGTCGTGGCCCAGTCCGGGCTGGTGAAGAACTTCAAGCTCGCCGCCGAGGTCGTCTCGCAGCCGCCCTCGATGGCCCCCACTTTCTTCAAAATGGACCTGGTCCGCGCCGTGTCCTGGCCGATGATCCCGTTCGTGCTGATCTTCCTGTTCATGGTCGTCTTCGACACGCTGGGCACGCTGGTCGGCGTGGCGGAGCGGGCCGGGTTCATCAAGGACGATAAGCTGCCGCGGGCGAACGAGGCCTTCTTGTCCGACGCCCTGGGCACGGTCGTCGGCGCCGCCTTCGGCACGAGCACGGTCACGAGCTTCATCGAGAGCACGGCGGGGGTGGAACAGGGCGGTCGCACGGGACTGACGGCGCTGACCGCGGCGGTGCTTTTCGTGCTCGCCCTGTTCTTCAGTCCCGTGATCGCCATGGTCGGCAGCTACCCCCCGATCACCGCCCCCGCCCTGGTGATCGTCGGTTCGATGATGATGCAGAGCGTGACCAAGATCCAATGGCCGGACTACACCGAGGCCATGCCGGCGTTTTTGATCATCGCGGGGATTCCGCTGAGTTATTCCATCGCCGACGGCCTGGCCTTGGGCTTCATCAGCTACCCGATCGTCAAGCTCATCGCCGGCCGCGGCCGCGAGGTGAAATGGCTCATGTACTTGATCGCCGCCGTACTGGTGGCGTATTTTATCGTCATCCGGGCAAACGCGACGGGAAACGGGTAACCGTTCACCGGCCGTGGACTAGGCGCGTTTTGCGGGCCGTTTCGCGACGAACAGTGCGCCTGTTCCCTGACCGGCCAGGGAGGTAGTCCCATTTTCGCGGACTTCGCCGCGAAAATCGCGACAGTCCCCGCGAACGGTTGCGGAAATTGAAAGAAGGGCCAACGGAGGGGAAACCATGAGAAACACCGGCGAACGAACGACGCACGACGCGGGGCAAGGCGGAATGTCGCGCCGCGCGTTTCTTGAACTCTCCGCCACGGCCGCGGCCCGGATCGCCGCGGCGGGCGCGACCCTCGGCTATGTCGGCCGGGCTTATCCTGCCGGCAGCGACAAAAAGATCCGCATGGGCGTGGTCGGCGGCGGCTTCGGGGCCGGGTTCTACTGGCACGAGCACCCCAAGTGCGTGGTGACGGGCGTGACCGACCTTTATCCAGGTCGCCGGGCAGCCTTGAAAAGCCGCTACAAGTGCGACAAGGTGTACGATTCGCTGGAGATCATGCTCAAGGAGGCCAAGGACATCGACGCCGTGGCCGTCTTTTCGGGCGCCCCCGACCATGCCAGGCACGTGAAGATGTGCATGGAGCGGGGATGGCATGTCGTCTCCGCCGTCCCGGCGTGCATGACCCTCGACGAGGCGGCTATGCTCAAGGAGGTCAAGGAAAAGACCGGCCTGAAGTACATGATGGCCGAGTCGAGCTACTACAACCAGGAATGCATCTACGCGAGGAACGTGTTTCGCGCTGGCGGCTTCGGCGAGCTTTTCTACTCCGAGACCGAGTACTACCACCAGCTTTTCGATCTGGCCAAGGTGCTCACCGACAAGGGACAACTCTGCTACGATCCTGGCGGAAAGCGCTCCTGGCGGTGGGGGCTTCCGCCCATGCTCTATCCCACGCACTCGACCGGCTACCTGGTCGGCGTGACCAAGGAGCGGATCACCAAGGTTTCGTGCCTCGGCTGGCGGGGCGCCAGCAAGGAGATCCGCGAAAACCCGATCGTCGCCGACAACGTCTATGGGAACCCGTTCTGGTGCCAGGCCTCGATCATGGCGACCAACCAGGGGCACATGACGCGGACCAACGTGTTCTGGATTTGCGTGGCCGGGGGCGAACGGGCCCAGTGGTTCGGCGACCAGGCGACGCTGTACATGTCGAATTGGGGCGTTCACGGCCCGGTCGAGCACAGTCGCGCCAAGGGAGCGCAGCCGCTGAAGGTGCCCGAGTACTGGAAGACCGACATGCTGCCCGAGCCCATGCGCCACGCCTCGGGCCACGGCGGTTCGGCGGTCTTCATCTCGGCCGAGTTCATCAACGCGTTGCTCGAGGACCGCGAACCGGAGATCGACTTGTACGAAGCGCTGGCCATGACCGTGCCCGGCATCGTCGCCCACCAGTCGGCCTTCAAGGACGGCGAGCAACTTAGCGTGCCGCAATTCGATCCGGCGAAGAAGGCATAGCGAGGGCCCCCTGATGAACATGGACGACAGGCTGCATTCCCTCTCCGTGGAACTGTCCAGCAAGGCCGCGGCCCGGCTGGCCGCGGCCGCCGCCTCGCTGGGCGTGGTGGGCCGGGCATATCCGGCGGAAAATCGGAAGAAGATCCGCCTGGCCGTGGTTGGCGGCGGGTTCGGGGCCACGTTCCATTGGCACGAGCACCCCAACTGCGTGGTGACCGCGGTCACCGATCTTTACCCCGGCCGCCGCAAGGCCCTCCAGGCCCGCTACAAGTGCGACAACGTGTTCGACTCGCTGGAGATCATGGTCGAAAAAGCCAAGGACATCGACGCCGTGGCGGTCTTCTCCGGCGCCACCGACCACGCCCGGCACGTCAAACTCTGCATGGAACGCGGCTGGCACGTGGTCTCGGCCGTGCCCGCCTGCACCTCCCTCGAAGACGCCGCCATGCTCAAGGAGGTGAAGGAGAAGACGGGCCTGAAATACATGATGGCCGAGTCGAGCTACTACCGGCAGGAGTGCATTTTCGCCCGGAACATGTACCGGGCGGGCGGGTTCGGCGAGCTGTTCTCCTTCGAGGCCGAGTATTACCACGACGTGCGCGACAACACCACGCCCGGCACGCTGGGCTTCAATCCCGACGGCTCCCGCTCGTGGCGCTGGGGCTTTCCGCCGATGTTCTATCCCACGCATTCGCTGGGCTTCGTGACGGGCGTGACCAAGGAGCGGATCACCAAGGTTTCGTGCCTCGGCTGGGGCGGCACGACCCCGGAAATCCGCCGCCACCCCTACCGCCGCGAGAACGCCTACAAAAACCCGTTCTTCTGCCAAAGCGCCATGATGCTCACCGACCAGGGCCACCTGTGCCGAGTGAACGAGTTCCGCTACTGCGTCCCCTACGGCGAGCGGGCCCAATGGTTCGGCGACCAGGCCACGCTCTACATGGCCGTCGGCGGCCTGCACGGCAACGTGGCCAACCGGAAGGGGCAAGGGGCCAAGCCGGTCGTCGTGCCCGACTATTGGAAATCGGACATGCTGCCCGAGCCCATGCGCCACGCCTCGGGCCACGGCGGCTCCGCGGTGTTCATCTCCGCCGAGTTCATCAACGCCTTGATCGAGGACCGGGAGCCGGAGATCGATCTCTACGAGTCGCTCGCCATGACCGTGCCCGGCCTCGTGGCTCACGAATCCTCGCTCAAGGGCGGCGAGCAACTCAGCGTGCCGCAGTTCGCCAAGAAAGGTTGACGCGCAAAGCCAAAAAGGGGCCCCCGTAGGGCAGGCTCCAAGCGAGGATCGCTTCGCGGCTCGGGCCGGTTTTGCCGGGTGCGCCGCTGGGATCATTCCCAGGGCTTGGAGGCCGAGGGCTCCATTCCCTCCAATCCGTCGACGAGAATCTCGCCCGCCGCCAGGGCGTCCAGAAAATCATGATTGCTTTCCAGCAGGCCGGCCAGACCGGCCATTTCGTCGGGCGTTAGCCAGTGGACGGACTCGACTTCGCTGGGGTTGGGAACCAGCGGGGGCGTTTCGTCCAGTTCGCTTTGCCACCACGCCAAGGCCACGTCCCACGGCGTGACGCTCTGCCATACGCGCCGCAAGGGGCGGATGCGCGCCCCGAGTTCCTCGCGAATTTCGCGGACCAAAGCCTCTTGCTCCGACTCGCCCGGCTCGATGGCTCCGCCAGGAAAACAATAGGTCCGGGGGGCCTCGACGTTGCCGGACCGCCGGATGACCAGGAACCGGCCCTGTCGTACGACGACCGCCACGGCCCCGCGTCGAGCCTCCGCGACAGGTTTGCTCAAACCAATCGAACTGAACATAGGGCAATTACCCAAGATTTGGACATTTGATCCAGCCTGGAGCGGGCGGCCGGGCGGGCCCCCCCACCAATGGCAAACCCAAAGAGGTGCCTCCTGTTGTTGGGCCGCATCGAAAAAGCGTCTTCGGTATCGTACAATGGGTTGGTTCTGCCGCGGAGCGCAGGTTGCCTCATTCGTTTCGCGCGTCGCGCCCGCCACGTGCCGCATGGGTCCGCCAGGGAAGAAAGATTGTCGATGGAAAACAGCTCAGGGAAAAGCCCGTCTTCGGACGGGAATAAATCTCCTCGCCAGAGGGTAAGTGGATCGAGCCTGGTCCTGCTGGCCATCGTGGTGGTCGCGCTGATCTTTTTGCTCTCGCGATCCGGGGCAGGGGGCCGAAACGAAGTGCCCTACGGCGTGTTTCGAGCAGAACTGGCTCAAGGCAACGTGGCCCGGGCAAACGTCAAGGGGATGAAGGTCTTTGGCGAATTCAAGACCGCCCCCGCCGTTCCTCAGGGAAAGCCAGGCCGCGATGGCGCGGCCGAACGCTACGACGAGAAGTTCGTCACCACCCTCCCGCCCCAAGTGTTGGACGATCCGTCCTTCGATGAAATGATGCTCAAAGCGCTCGGACCGAATTATTCGGCGACCGAGCCGAGCGACAACACCGGCTACATGCTGGGCGTCTACCTGCTCGTGACGGTCCTGCTGTTCGGGGCGATTTGGGTGATGTTCCGCCGCACCCGGGACCAGGTGCTTGGGGGCGGGCTGCTCACCGGCTTTGCCAAGAGTCCCGCCCGGCGCTACGAGGCCGGGGAAACGCGGGTCACGTTCGACGACGTGGCGGGTCTGGAGGGCGTCAAGCACGAACTGGAGGAAGTGGTCGAATTCCTCAAGAATCCGGCCAAGTTCCGCAAGCTGGGCGGCCGGGTCCCCAAGGGCGTGTTGCTGATGGGTCCGCCGGGCACGGGCAAGACCCTGCTGGGCCGGGCGGTGGCGGGCGAGGCGGGCGTGCCGTTCTTTTCGATCAGCGGGTCCGAGTTCATTCAGATGTTTGTCGGCGTGGGCGCCAGCCGCGTTCGCGATCTGTTCGGCACTGCCAAGGAAAACGCCCCGTCGATCCTGTTCATCGACGAGATTGACGCGGTCGGGCGGCATCGGGGGGCCGGCCTGGGCGGCGGCCACGATGAACGCGAGCAGACGCTCAACCAGATCCTCAGCGAAATGGACGGCTTCACCCCCACCGAGTCGGTCATCGTCATGGCCGCCACCAACCGGCCCGACATCCTCGATCCCGCCCTCCTCCGGCCCGGCCGATTCGACCGCCACATCACCGTCGATCGCCCGAATTTCCAGGGCCGCCTGGCCATCTTCAAGGTGCATACCCGACAGGTCCCCTTGAGCGAAGACGTCGATCTGGAGCGGCTTGCCGCGGGTTCCGTCGGCCTCACCGGGGCCGACATCCGCAACCTCGTCAATGAGGCGGCCATTTGGGCCGCGCGCCACGACAAGGAACGGGTCGACATGAGCGACTTCGAGTACGCGCGCGACCGCGTCATCATGGGCTCCAAACGCGAGGAAATCCTCACCGGCAAAGAGAAGTCGATGACCGCCTACCACGAAGCCGGCCACGCCTTGCTGGTGTGGCTGGCGCCGTGCCGGGACCGCGTCCACAAGGTGTCGATCATACCGCGCGGCCGTTCCCTCGGCGCCACCCAACTCTTGCCCGAGGAAGATCGCGTCAACATCAGCGAGTCCGAACTGCACAACCGGCTGGCGTTTCTGCTGGGCGGGCGGGCCGCCGAAAAACTGATCTTCAACGAACTGAGCGCCGGCGCCGAGGACGACTTGAAACAAGCCACCCAGATCGCGCGCCGCATGGTCGCCCATTGGGGCATGAGCGAGCGACTCGGCCCGGTGGCCTTTCGGGCAGGGGAAGAGCATCCGTTCTTGGGCAAGGAAATGGCCGAGCCCCGCGAATTCAGCGAGCACACCGCCCGCTTGATCGACGAGGAGATCATCCGCATTCTCCGCGCGGCCGCGGAACGCGCCGAACAGATCCTCCTGCAAAACCGCGACAAGCTCGAATTGCTGGCCACCACGCTGGAAAAGGAAGAAGTGCTCGACGAACGGCAGATCGCCCAGTTGATCGGGCCGCGGGCGTGGACCTCGGCAGAGGGCGGGGATCGGTCGTGATCGCCTGGGGGCGGCCACCCAAGCCCACCGGCCTCTTGACCGGGCCTGTGCTCCATGGTTCGGCCCTTTCGTCCTTCAGGGCCGTTGCACCGGATGGGGGTCTCGGTACCCATATACGGGGAGTACCCCGGTCTCCGGCCTGTGAACGGTTACGTTTTTTTTCGAATCATTGCAAGGGAAGAGGGGGGAGACTATAATGCCGCGCGTGGGATGGTGGCTGTGCGTGCCCGCGGGGTTGGTCTCTTTGGCAAAGCTTGCACCTCATCCGCATTGCCAGGTTCCCTGCCCGCGGGAGACAACGCGGTTTTCCGTGCCGATCTCGTTGGCATAGCTCTGAGCGATTCGTTTTCCCTTTTGTCTCTTTTTTCACAGCGGAGGTTCCGATGTATCGTGTTGGTTCCAAGTCTGGTGCGCGAGGGAATCGTCGGGCGTTTACCCTCGTGGAACTCTTGGTGGTGATCGCCATCATCGGCATTTTGATCGCCCTGCTGTTGCCCGCCGTGCAAGCCGCGCGCGAAGCCGCCCGGCGCTCGCAGTGCACCAACAATTTGAAGCAGATTGGGCTGGGGCTTCAAAACTACCATGACGTGCACAAGTCCTTCCCGCCCAGCGGCGTGATCACCGGCGATCGCACGATGCAGCCGCTGCCGAGCACCGCCTCGGCCGTTGCGTATCATTATTCTTGGCTGGCAATGATGTTGCCCTTCCTGGAGCAGCAGCCTTTGTACAGTCAGATGAACAAGGTCCTGCCAATTTACAATCAGCCGGCCATGAGCCAGCAGGTGGCCGCGTTTCAGTGCCCCAGCGACGTGGCGTTGGATTTGGGCAAGACCCGCAACATGGCCTACACGAACTATGCCGCCGCCGAGGGCTATCACTGGTGGACCACGGCGACCGTGGATACGACCTGGGCCTATTGGGCCCAGTTGCAGTCCAGCCGAAGCCCGGTTGACCTGATGGGCATCTTCGCTATTTTGCAGACCAGAAAGATCTCCGACCTGACCGATGGCACAAGCAATACGGTCGCGGTGGCGGAGACCAACAGCACCGGGTACAAAAATGGTCCGATTGTCACGAGCGGGACGGGTGTGCCGCGCCTGGACACCAACGGCGAGAGGGTGTTCCGCGTGGCGTTTGTGTTTACCGGAGTCTACGGGGAATGCTGCGAGACGGGCCGGTGGCGCAACCCCGATGGCACCGGGCCCTCAACGGCTGCCCGCTGGTTCCCCGCTGGATCGCCTCACCCGTTCTCTCCCACGTTTATTTCCGCCTATGGCGTGAATTGCAATTGGCCCGGGGCGAGCAGCTTGCATCCGGGCGGGCTGAACGTGGGCTTCGCCGATGGGTCGGTTCGGTTCTTTGCCCAGACGATCGACTGGGGTACCTGGGCGAAGCTGAACGCGATCAACGACGGGAACACCCTGACGAATTTCTAGGGGTTGCAAGGGTTTGCACCTGGCCGCATACGTGATCATCGGGATCCGAGCGGGGGCAATCCTCCGCTCGGTCTTTCGTTTCGACCTTCTCGACGCCAAGAATGGGAGGATGGAATGCAGTTGCTTCGAGGATGCATCGTGGTGTTGCTTTGCTGCGTGCTGAGTGTGCCGCTGATTGGCTGCGGGAGCAGCGCGAAGCCACCGGCCAAAGCCGACCCGGCGGACAAGTTGGATGATTTGAAGGCCATGCAGAGTGTCCTGCCGCCGCCGGGTCCGGGCGGTCAGCTTCCCAGCGGGAAGAAGTGATCCGTTAAGCGAATCTCGGATTTCGGCGCCGACGCCCTAGGGGGAATGGCCCGTTTTCTCGGCCTCGTGGTTTTGACGAGGCCGCTCCCCTTAGGGCGATTTTCTTAAGGCTCCAACCGCTGTCCATCCGGCGGTAGGCGGCCGATAAGAAAGAAGCGACGCGAAATCCCTGTTTTTCCACGGCCGCGTCAAGGTCTCGGTGACAGGCCAAGATGGCGGGCCTGCGGGGAAAAGACTTCCGATCTGCGGGCGCGAACGGCGCTGGACGGTCGTTCGGGCGCTTGCGAGCAAGGGGGCGTTGAGCGCACGACGTTGAAGACGTTGACGCCAATTTTGCAAGCGCAGGCGTGTTGCCGTTGGTTTGCTTGGGATCGACTTGGGGATTATACTTCCAAAATAGTGCGGGCGGTTGGGGCTTCGAGCGGGGACTCGCTTTTGGGCCAACGGTCGTGGGGCACGGCGGACGGTCGTTGGAAAACATCGGGACGAGGTTTGGCCAAGGGGCGATCGCGGTGGCGAGGGGGTATCGTCCGTGTTCGGCGGTCGCCATTCGGGATCGGAAATGATCCAGGGTCCTGCTGAAATTATTTGATTTGAGTGAGAGGCCTCGTTCTGGCGAGGCTCGACGGTTCGGTTTCTTCACTTCTTCCTTCAATGGAGGCATCCATGGTTTACCGAGGTCTTGGTTTTCAGCGACAGCGAGGGAATCGTCGGGCGTTTACCCTCGTGGAACTCTTGGTGGTGATCGCCATCATCGGCATTTTGATCGCCCTGCTGCTGCCCGCCGTGCAAGCCGCGCGCGAAGCCGCCCGGCGCTCGCAGTGCACCAACAATCTGAAACAAATTGGCCTAGCGTTCCAGAACTACCACGACGTCCAAAAGACGTTTCCGCCCTACGCGATTCTAGGGGTGGGGCCCTATTTGATTAGCGGCAGCTCGGCCTTCCCGAATGCCCCGCGACCCGCGTACCACCACACGTGGCTCACGGCGCTCCTGCCCTACATGGAGCAGATGCCTCTGTACCAGTCGGTGGACTTCCGGCGTCCGGCCTATGGCAGCGGCGCCGGCCAGCCGCAGGCGATCGTGGGCACGGTGGTGCCGACGTTGTTGTGCCCTTCCGACGACGGATTCCGGAATCCTGCTCAGACGCACGGGATGGCGATCACCAACTACATCGTCACCGAGGGCTACCATTGGTGGCAGGGGCCGGTGGTTCACGCGCCGCGGGGGTGCGTCACGGCCGACTATCAGGGCGTCTTCGCGGGATGCCAGACCACGCCGATGTCCAACATCAGCGATGGCACGTCGAACACCATTCTTGCCGCCGAGTCGAACTCCACCGGCTATAAGCCGGTTCAGGGCAACGATCCCTGGCAGAACAACAACGCCGGCATCAAGCGCTATGCCAGCGGCGAAGGCGTCTTTCGCCCGGCCTTCGTCTACACCACCGGCGGTGGCGGCGTTGCTACCAACGAAGGCGGCGCCCGTTTCAGTGAAGTGGATAATTCCGGCGTGAAAAACGCTTGGACGTGGTTCAGGGCCAGCCCCCACGCGAACTGCCCCAGCTATCTCTGCGCCTGGGGCCTGAACAGCGAATGGCCCAGCACCGGCAGCATCCACCCGGGCATCGAACTGGCAGTGTACGCCGACGGCTCCGTCCACGGCATCTCAACGACCGTCACGTATCAAGTGTGGTTGTCGCTCAACGCCATGGCGGACGGCCAGGCGGTTCCCAACTTCTAAGAGTCTCTAGCTCAAAGGAACCTCGAAATGCGCTATGTGTTTTCGGCCGTATTGCTGTTTTCGCTCGTCGCGCTCACGGTGGGGTGCAGCGGCGGCAACCCGGGCCCGAAACCCAAACACGATCCGAATTGGAAGGACACCTCGAACCCCAGCAACATCGTCGTGCCCGATTCCTTGAAGAAGGGGCCGGCCCCGGCCGCGCCGGCTCCCACCGGCCAGAAATAGCAGGGCACAACGCCCTTGGAATCGCAAGAAAGCCGAAATCGGTGAAACCCCTTTTGCGCGGCGCGCTGGATCTGCCAGCGCGCCGCGCCTTTTTTCGGCCCGCGGGCACTGCTCGGGCCTCCGCGCGGGTCCGCCAATCGCAGGTGGCCCAAACCATGCCCCTGGCAAGGGCGCCATTGCGTGTTCCTCGATCCGCGGGCGCGTGTCGCCCGGGGGCTTCCGCGATGGGGCTCGGCCTCAAGGTAGCCGTTCCCAGGCCGGGGCCCGGCTGGTTTTTCGGGCGGTTTCGGACCGAAAAAGGCGTCCATCCCAGTTCGGGCAAAGGGGAAAGTTCCATTTTCGCGGACTTCGACTTCGCCGCGAAAATCGGGACAGGCAATGGAAACGGCCACGTCTCAGGTGGTCTTGGGCCTGATCTTGCCTTGGATCAGCTCATCGAGTTCCTTCTCGACTCCCAGCTTCGCGGCCCAATGCCGCAAATAGCCGGCATCGAGCGCGTCGCCCTGGACTGCGTACACTCCCGCGGCGTCCCCGAGTTGCCGATCGGACGGCGTGAGGCGGTTCCAATAGAGCTTGTGCAAGATCGTATCCTCGGCGGTCGCGATCCACGCGGGCACACCGAAAAGCCTGACTTCCAGACGTCGAGCGAACGCGTTTCGTTCAAAGACGTTTTCCCGGAGAAGCCAGAAGGCGACTTTTAGCGCCGACAGTTCGTCGATGGCGTTGAACTGATACGGCGGTCGAAACGCCTCGCGGGCGGACTCCGGTGGGAGTAAAAAGCCCTCGCGAAACGCTGCGAGGACGCCCGCCACGTCCGCGGGCTGCATGAGCAGGACGAAATCCAGGTCGTGCGCGGTCCGCGGAACGCCCCAATAGTTGCTGGCCATCGATCCGGTCAGCATGTAGGCGACTCCACAGCCGTTCAGCCGCCGGAGGCAGTCGATCAACAGGTCGCGCTCGCTCCTCATCGCCGACTCATTTCCAACCGCCGGCGCAAGTGCAGATCGACTTCGTCTTCGCTGGCGTTCGGGAATTGGCGGCGGATGCCTTCGCGGGCCAGGTCGCAGGCGAGTTCATGCAGGCGCAGGCCGATTTCGAGCCGCTCCTGGCACGTCATTCGCCGGTAGCAGTCCATCTGATGTTCGATCGCTGCTTGAGGCGTCATGGGGCTTGCCCCTTCACAGTCCGTGCCGGCCGCTGGACCGACCACTGCGCCATTCCACCATCCGTCGCGACGACCCTGAAAGGCGAGGAGAAACGGGTCGCGGGCCAACGGCTGGGTGGCGCGCCCGAAGTTTCCAATGGGCGAGATCCAACGCGCCTGGCCCCGGATCATCGCGCCCGGACCTTTGCGCCGCGCAGCGGAGTCCGTCGGTTTTCCGCAAAGGTAACCGTTCACAGGCCGCATACCGGCCAGGGGGACACTCCCATTTTCGCGGACTTCGCTGCGAAAACCGGGACACTCCCCGTGAACGGTTACCCGCAAAGGTACCCGCGGCAGGATTCGAACCTGCGGCCTACGGTTTAGGAAACCGTTGCTCTATCCCCTGAGCTACGCGGGCCGATCCCGGTCACGGTGCGGTCTTCGGCTCTCTCCCACGCCCCTCGACCGGCGTGCACGGTCGGTAAATGTTCCCAGGCCGGAACGGGCGGCTTTTCGTGCTGTTTCGGACCGAAAAACGCGGCCGTCCCCTTTGCCGGCAAAGGGGACAATTCCCTCCAACGTCAACGACGGTTGTTATTCTACCCTGGACGAGCGGAGGGCGACAACCAGCGTCCGGGCGGTCGGAACGCGCGTTAAAATTCGAGGGACTCAAATCACTCCCCGTTGCCGCAGGGTTTCCAGCACGCTGGCGGTGATCTGGCCGATGCGGTCCTGGGCCAGGTCGCCGGTGCGCGGCACGCAGCCTTCGCCTGGAGGATCGACATAGCCGAAGTCGGCCAGGATGCACCGCAGGACGCGCTCCAGGCCGGCGCGGTCGATCCGTTGTTTGTCGCTTAGCGGCTGTCGGCTCGCGCCCATGCGGAACCCGCGAATCTCCGCCCCGGCCCGGAACCCCTCGGGGAAATCGGCCGAGTAGAGCATCGTGTCGAACAGTTCCACGAGGCGGTATTGGATTCGCATGGCGGCCTCGATCTGGCCGGCCTGGAACAGGTCGTAGAGTTTTCGCGTCAGCTCGGGCACGATTCCCGCGGTGGCGTTCGTGCCGCCGTCGGCCCCCACGAGCATCATCGGCACGAGCACCACGTCCCAGCCGGTGAGGAAGGAGAAGTCGGGCCGGATGGGGCGCACGGCGGCGATCATCCGCATCATCTGGGCCACGTCGCCCGAGGAGTCCTTGATCCCCACGATCCGCTCGAACTCGGCCAGTCGCTTGATCGTCGGCACGTCGATGGGACTGGCGAACATGGGGATGTTGTAGAGCGTCACGTCGATCGGACTCGCGAGGGCGATCTCGCGGAAGTAGGCGTAGACCGACTCGGGGCTGAGCTTGTAGTAAAACGGCGAGACGATGGCCACGGCCTGCGCTCCGAAACCGGCGTAGGTCTCGCACGCGCGGATCGTTTCCCGCACGTTCGCCTCAGCCGCCCCGGCGAGGACGGGCACCCGGCCGGCCGCCTGGTCGCAGACGATGCGGATGATCTCCCGCCGCTCCTCGGGCAGGAAGCGGACGAACTCGCCGGTGGATCCGTTCGGATACAGCCCGTGGACGCCCTTGGCGATCAGCCAATCCACGTAGCGCCGCAATTCCGCTTCGTCGATGCGGCCCTGGGCGTCCAAGGGGACCATGTGCGGCGTCAGAATGCCGCGGATTTTGTTGGCCATTCAATCACTCCAAAATGCGGGGCACGTTGAAAACGCACCCCGCGCCAGGATATCATCGACGTTTTCCGCCGACAACCTGCCGGGGGGGAGCGCCATGTCCCATCGTCACAAAGTCGTCATCGCCGATTTCATTTGCGATGCGTTGGAGCCGGAAAGGCAGATCCTCGGCGACCTGGCCGACGTGGTCGCGCTGGACGCGCACCACGAGGACGAATTGGTGGGCCGGATCGAGGACGCCGACGCGATCATGCTGTACCACAATCTTAGCTTGTCGCGCAAGACGATCGAGCGACTGAAGCACTGCAAGCTCATCGTCCGCGGGGGGGTGGGCTACGACAACGTGGACCGCCAGTTCGCGCGGGACCGCGGCATTGCGGTCGCCAATGTCCCCGACTATGGCACCGAAGAGGTGGCCGACACGGCGATCGGCATGATGCTCGCCCTGGCCCGGGGCATCGCCTTCATGAACTCCCGGCTCCGCGCGGGCGAAGGCCCGTGGATGTACACCCAGGTCGTTCCGCTTCGGCGGCTTCGCGGGCGTGTGTTCGGCATCGTGGGCTTGGGGCGGATCGGGACGGCGGCCGCGCTTCGGGCCAAGGCCCTCGGCATGGAGGTCGCCTACTACGACCCCTATAAGCCCGACGGCTACGACAAGGCCCTCGGTATCCGCCGCGTGGAAACCCTCCCGGAGCTGCTCGCCCAAGTCTTGGTCCTCAGCCTGCACTGTCCGCTCACTGAGGAAACGTACCACATGATCGACGCGCGGCAGTTGGCCCAAATGCCGCCTGGAAGCTACCTGATCAACACCTCTCGCGGGGGGTGTGTTGTTGCTGACGCAGTCGTGGGGGCGATTGCGTCGGGCCATTTGGCCGGTGCGGGGATCGACGTGTTGGAGCGCGAACCGCTCGCTCCGGACTCGCTGCTGGCTCAGGCCTGGCGCGACCCGGCGCATCCGGCCCACCACCGCCTGATCGTCAATCCGCACGCCGCCTTTTATTGCGAGGAGGGGCTGATGGACATTCGCACCAAGGCGGCGACCGCCTGTCGCCGCGCCTTGTGCGGCCTGCCGTTGCGAAACGTGGTCAATTAGGCGGCCTGTCAGCCGGCTCGGCTTGCCACCCTTGTCGGTCAAGCGAACCGTTCGATTCGTTTGACTCTTGCGGACTTCGGCACGAAAATCGGACAGCAACCTGGGACGGTTGCCCTCGGCGGACGGGTCGGCAGCGGCGTATTGACGATACCCCTCTTATTGACCAGAATGGGGTTATTGGCGCCCCGGGCAGCGATCCTCCACAACAAAGCTCCACTCCATGCCCATCCCGGGTTTTTCTCATAGTCCGCTAGCGACGGCGCTGGGGGCGTTGCTGGCCCAGGCCGAGGCCCTCGGCTCCGATGCCCTGTTGGCCTTCAGCCCGGTAAAGCTGGTGCTTTTCGTGGCCTGGGTGTATGGGTGTCTTTATGTAGTCAAATGGGTGGGGGAAAGCGGGCTGGCCCCCGTCCGGTATTTGCCCGCTCTTCGGGTCGTGTCGCTTTTCGTCGGGCCCTTGGTGGCGCTGGCGCTTATGATTTCGGAGTCGAGCCGCGCGCAAGGCCAAGGAGGCCCCTTGGCGCAGTTCTTTCGCCAGGTCAGCAAGTCGTTCAACAAGGCGTTGGGACGCGACCAGGCCGAGGGCGAGAACGAACCCAAACTGCAACTGTTCGATTCGCTGGGCACGGATCTTCAGGAAATCTACGGCCACGGCCAGAAGGCCGACAAGCACGTCCTCAACCTCACCGTGCAGATGATCGACAACGCCCTGGCGCAGCGGGCGAGCGACATCCTCATCGATCCCAAGGACCAGAACGCTTACGCCATTCGCCTGCGGATCGACGGCACGCTGCGGACGGTGCGGGAGATACCCGCGGACACCTGCCGGGCGGTGATCAACAGCGTGAAGGCGGTCTCGAACATGGACATTGCCGAGCGGCGCCGGCCCCAGGACGGCGCCTTCACCGCCGTGAAGGGCGACACCCGCTACTCGTTCCGCGTGGCCAGCGCCGGCGCGCTGAACGGCGAGAAGCTTTCGATTCGCGTGCTCAACCGGAACGCCGACCGATTCACCCTGGCCGACGCGGGCATCCCGGACCGCCAACGCGCGGTGATCATCGAGGCGGTGAACAAGCCGTCGGGCATGGTGCTGATTTGCGGGCCTACCGGAAGCGGCAAGACCACCACGCTCTACTCGATGCTCAACCAGATCGACCGGCGCACCCACAATGTGATCACGGTCGAGGATCCGATCGAGGCCCATTTGCCCAACGCCAGCCAGTTGGAAATCAACCCCAAGGCCGACATCACCTTCGCCAAGGCCTTGCGGAGCATTTTGCGGCAGGATCCCGACGTGATCGTGGTGGGCGAGATCCGCGACGAGGAAACGGCCGAGATTGCCCTGCGCGCGGCCCAAACCGGCCACCTCGTCCTGGCCACGATTCACTGCGACAGCAACGCCACGGCGTTGATTCGTTTGTTGGACCTCGGGGTTTCGCCGATCCTGATGTCCACGGGGCTGAACCTGGTCATGTCCCAGCGGCTCATGCGGCGGCTCTGCAAGGCCTGCCGGAAGCCCGCCCAGTTCAGCCCCCGAATCGTCCAGAAATTCCGCCAAAAGGGGATCGATCCGAGCAACATTTACGAGGCGGGCGGCTGCGACCAGTGCGGATGGACCGGCTACTTCGGACGCACGGCGATCTGCGATATTCTGGTGATCACCGACGAGCTGCGGGCCGAAATCGCGCACAACGAACAGATCGCCAACAAACTCCGGACGGAAGGCGAAAAGAGCGGCCGCTCGACCATGCGCCTGGAGGCCATGGCCCGCGTCGTGGCGGGCATCACCAGCCTGGAAGAACTCAAGCGCGTCGTGGGATAGGCCCTATGGTTTTCTGGATCGCCGTTCTGATCGGTGGGCTGTTCGCCTGGGCCGCGGCGCAAGTCGGGTTCTTCTCAAGCTGGATTATGCTCTTCAACCTGGTGTTGTCAGCCTACCTGGCGGTGTTCGTGGCCCCCTTGATCATCGACAGCGTGCCGGCGACCACCGACACGCCTTACGGCTACGCGCTGGTGCTGTTGAGCGTCGCCATCGCCACGCTGGTGACGGCTTACGCGATCTGCTACACCTGTCTTTCGGGACGGACCCGAATCGAATTTCCCGCCCTGATGGACAAGCTCGGCGCGGGAGTCCTGGGCTTTCTGGGAGGCTTCTTGGTTTCGAGCTTCCTGGGGCTGGTCGTCTCGCTGACTCCGTTGCCGGAAATGGATGCGCTTCGCCCGCTCGGCCTTGACGCCGGATCGCAACGCGCCACCCGAGGGTATGTCTGCTGGTGGTGCGACGTGTTGCACGGGTTCGTCGGTTCCGCGGATTCGGGCATGACAAGCGGGGATGCGGTGGATCTGCTTCTCAACCGCGCGGCTCCACCCCCGGAGGAAATCCATGTGCCCGCTTCGCCGCCTCCGCCGGTCGAACCAAAGGCCGGGGGCCAGGGCGCGGCCGTTGATCCCAAAGGGGGCTCGCCCGAAGCCAAGAAGCCGGTGGGCGTGGACGCCACCACGTCGCCCGGCGCCTCCCCCGTCCCAGCCCCGCCCCCGCCGGCCGGCAGCGGAACCCGTGGACCTTCGGTGGACCCCAAGACGGGGCCGCCTATTCGATTCCCCTGAGAAAATCGTTCAGGTCCAGGCCTTCCAGCCCCTCGAGCAGCTCGTCGAGGTCGATTCCCAGTTCAGGATCCGGCCCGGAAGCCGAGGCCGAAGCCGCGGCGGGGGGAGCAGACTTCGCCGGTCTTTTGGCTGGCGGAACACTCGCTGCGGGCGATGCCTGCGCTGGAGGCTTCGCGCGCGGCGAGGCGGCGGCCGCTGCGTCGGCGGGACGGTCGGGTGGAGACTCGTGAGCTGAAGGGCCTTCCTCCCAAGACAATCCGCCGGCATCGTCCGATTCTTCCCAGTTCGAGGGTTCAGACGGCAGGGGCTTGCGACCGGCCTCCTTGGCCGCGCCCACCGCGGCTTCGCCCTCCTCGCCCGGCACCGACGCCGCATCGGTGGCCTCGCGGTAATCGACCACCAGGGTGAAAGGACCGATCGAGAAACGGTCGTGCGGCTGCAGCACGGCCTCGGCCACCTTCTCGCCGCGCACCCGGGTGCCGTTGGTCGATCCCAGATCGCGCACGCGCACCCGACCGTCAACCTCGAATAGTTCGCAGTGCTGCCGGCTGACGGCGGGATGGTTGATCGTCAAGTCCGCGTCGGTGCTGCGGCCCACGATCACAGGCAGCTCAAGCTCCACGCGCTGTTGCCTGACCTTGCCCTGGGCGACGAGGATCTTGACTTTCATGGGATGGTTGCGTGCTGCGTGGCCGTTCACACGGAGGACTGTCCCCCTTGCCGGGAAGGGGACTGACGCATTTCTTACTCCGAAACGGCCCGAAAAATGAGCCCGTCCCCCGCCAGTGAACGGTTGGCGTGTTGCAACAGGCGCAAGCGTCGAAGCATTCCCCGGCACGGATGCGCCAAGCGATATCGGGAACCTGCCCTCGCTTGGCAAACACGCGCGGCCGCGGTGTCCCGTGCAAGACAGGGGCCGCAGGCCCGTCAAGGCTCCCTCATCTCTATCGTAAGTCCCCCTGACCGGGGACGCAACTACCCGAATCGGGCAGCCGCCTGAGCGCGGCGGGCCTCCATCATCGCCCGTTCCGCTTCCGCGATCCGACCCGCCTTCTGGCACACCAGACTCTTGGCAATGAAGCTGAAGGGATCGTTTGGCTCCAATTCGCACACCTTGTCGGCGTGCTCGATGGCCGCGTCGTGCTTTTCCAACTTGCTGTAGAAGACGCTTAAGGCGGCGTGCGCCAAGGCATAGGTTGGATCCTGGGCAAGCAAAGCGTGCAGCTTGCCGACCGCACCCTCCAAATCGCCCCGTTGCTGGATCTCAATCGCCTCGTCGTAGAGCGCTTCGCTCGTCGGCATGGCTGGCATCTTTCCCCAAGAGTGTGGTTTTTTGGCGAGGCCGTCCTTCCGACCCCCGACAGTTGCCCAGTTCCGATACCGCCCAGTGTCTGCGGAACGCTGGTCGCGAGCCAGGGGCCCGAAGCTGGGCCGACTGAAGCGACGGATTGGCCCCTGACTCCATGACTCTATGACTGCCTCGCTCAGGCGAGAAAAGCCATTGCGATCGGGAAACCATCGGTCCCGTGACCAAAGCGCATCAGACATTCCATGGATGGAACTCGACCCCACCATACGGGCGGTTCCTCGAGTATCGTTGCTCCATCGCGTACTCGCGCCGTGCCCAATGGTCCTTGATGTATTTATTCCAAACAAGACGGAAGTTTATATTGTGGAGCAACTTATGTCGAGCACGGCGCGACACGAGGTTTCCTGCGGTCCGGATTCTTGTGTCTGCGTGCCTTGCTTGACGTCGAGATAGAGGGGTGTAAAGGCTATTTTTCAGGGGGACAAAGGGCATGATTGCCGAAAGAGGCTCAACGATGGCGTGATTCTTGGTGCCTTTGTCGAGGGGATCGAAACGGATTGAGGGCAGAGAAGGGGGGGCCTGACCTAACGCCGACACGGCGACGGATTTGCCCGGCCGGGCAGATCCCAAGGTCTTTCCGGCAGTGCGTAGCAAAATCGAGCCCAACAAGGCCGCCGAGTCGAACGACAACGTAAAGTTTTGTGGAGTATCGCCACCCGTCCAACCACGGCCGAGCTTATGGTCAACACGTCGCCCTTGTTCGAGCAGTTGGGTCTTGCCCTGCTTCTGGGGCTATTGGTGGGGTTGCAGAGAGAACATGCGGCCTCTGGTTTGGTGGGGATGAGGAGTTTCGCTCTGATCACGCTTTTTGGCGCCGTGGCGGGTCATTTGGGAGCGAGCCACGGCGGCTGGGTGGTGGCGTCCGGTCTCCTGGGGGTGGTTGGGATCTTGGCCTTTGCCCACCTGATGCATCTGAAGGATCTTGGCTCGGGCCGCGACCCTCGTTTGGAAACGGAAGATGGTCCAAAGTCGTTCAAGGGATTTCCCGCCGCCGCGAGGGAAAAAAACGGCGTGGGCATTACGACCGACGTGGCAGCCCTGGTGATGTACGGGGTGGGAAACCTCCTTGTGGTCGCCCCGCTGGCGGTCGGCGTGGCCGTGGGGGCGGCGGTGGCCGTCCTTTTGCAATTCAAGCTCGAACTGCACAACATCGCTCGAAAGTTGGGTGACGAAGACCTCAGGGCGATCATGCAGTTCGTGCTGATCACGTGCATCATCCTGCCGGTGCTCCCGCGCGAGCCCCTCGATCCCTACGGCGTGCTCAGCGCATTCGAAACCTGGTTGTTTGTTGTTCTCATTGTGGGGATCAATTTGGGGGGGTATATCGCCTACAAGTTCCTTGGGCAGCGGGCGGGGATTTTGCTTGGTGGCCTGCTGGGCGGGGCAGTCTCAAGCACGGCCACCACGTTCAGCTATTCCCGCCTTGCCCGGATCGGTCCGCCGTTGGCCAATTCCGCCGCGGTGGTCATCATGATCGCGTCTTCGGTGATGTACGTGCGGATTCTCGTGTTGGTCGGCGTGATTGCCCCAGACCTCCTGATCTCCATGGCGCCCCCGCTGTTGATCCTCACGCTGGCATCCCTACTGGCGGCGCTAGGGATCTGGCGATGGGCGCCTCGGGAGCCGGCCGAGATGCCGAGACTGGGCAATCCCACGCAGCTTCGCTCGGCGATCGTGTTGGGGCTGACCTATGCGGTCGTGATCATGGCCCTGGCCGTGGCGAGGGATTGGCTGGGGCACTCCGAGGTGGAAGCCCTTTATGGGATCGCCGGGCTTTCCGGTTTGACCGACGTCGACGCCATCACCCTTTCGACCGCCCGAATGTCCAAGACTGATCCCATGCTGGCCTCCGAGGGCTGGCGGCTGATTGTTGTGGCCACGCTGTCGAACCTTTTCTTCAAGGCCGGCGTGGCCGGTGTGGTGGGCGGCCGGGCCCTGTTGCGGCAAATCGCGGCTCTGTTTGCCGTGCCCCTGGCGACCAGCTTGCTGCTCTTGGGCTTCTGGAGATAAGCCGGCTTGGGCGCGGCGCCTCTTTCTGAAAACCGGCGGACAGGCAATAATCCATCGAGGCGAGGCGGCGCCGCTGGCGCCGACCGCCCGACTGCGTTCGGGGGCCCTGCCATGTCTGGAATGGTCACACTGCCGCCGGCAGACCTCCCCACGGAAGACGGCGTCCGGCAGGGAGGGTGGTGGCATCCATCGGAGGACGGCCGGAAAGTCGTTTGCGACCTCTGCCCGCGGAGCTGCGTGCTGGGCGAAGGGGACCGCGGGTTCTGTTTCGTTCGGCAGAATCGGGCGGGCCGGATGGTTTTGACGACCTATGGGCGGAGCACCGGCTTTTGCATCGATCCGATCGAGAAGAAGCCGCTGAACCATTTTTATCCTGGCACGGCGGTGCTGTCGTTCGGCACCGCCGGCTGCAACTTGGGCTGCAAGTTCTGCCAGAATTGGACGATGTCCAAGTCGCGGCAGGTCGAGATCATGAGCGAAAGGGCGATGCCGGCCGACATCGCCGCGTGCGCCAGGCAGTGGAATTGCCAAAGCGTCGCCTTCACGTACAACGATCCCGTGGTCTGGGCCGAATACGCCATCGACACGGCGAAGGCGTGCCGGGAGCTAGGCATCAAGACGGTCGCGGTCACCGCCGGCTACATCACGCCGCTTGCCCGCGAACCCTTTTTCGCCGTCATGGACGCCGCCAACGTGGATCTCAAGGGGTTCACGGAAACGTTCTACTGGAAGCTGAGCAGCGGCCACCTCGAACCGGTGCTCGACACCATCCGCTGGATTGCCCGCGAGACCGACGTCTGGATGGAAATCACCAACCTGGTGATTCCGCAGGCGAACGACTCGATGGACGAGATCGCGCGGATGTGCGACTGGCTGTTGGAGAACGTGGGCCCGGACGTGCCGCTGCATTTCACGGCCTTTCATCCCGATTTCCGGCTGACGGACCGCGGGCCGACCCCTGCGTCCACGTTGACCGCGGTGTGGGAAATCGCACGCCGGGCGGGTCTGCGGTACGTTTATACGGGCAACGTGCACGATCCGCGGCACCAGAGCACGCATTGTCCGGGCTGCCAGCGCGTGGTGATCCAGCGTGACGGCTATCACATCGGCCTGTACGATCTGCGCGGCGAAAACTGCCGGCATTGCGGCGCGCGGATTGCCGGGCGTTTTGGAGACGCCGCCGGCGATTGGGGCGCGCGGCGGATGCCGGTGCGCATCGCGCCCGTTGGGGACTCGGCGAGCAAGGCGGCCAGCCGATCGGGCAACGCAAGGGAACGGGTTAGCCAATCCGATCCCCGCGGCGCCCTCGCTCCCGAAGCGCCGGCGTCTCAACGCGGTTCCGGGAACGCTGCTTCTGACCAGGCTCGAACCGAAGGAGATCCATCCATGACAGCCGGAAATCCCGCTCGCAAGGACGACGCGGCGCGCTCGCAGCGGCCGAGTTTGACGGGTCCGCAGGAGCAACTGGTGTTGCGGACCGCGGCCCAGCGCGTGGCTGCCGCGGTCCGCGGCGAGCCCTTCCCAAGGCTCGAGGAACTCCTCGGCGACGCGGCCAAGATTCCTTTGCTCGGGGCCTTCGTGAGTCTGAAGCGGTCGGGGCAATTGCGTTCGTGTTGCGGGTTTCTCGGCCCCCAGGTCCCCTTGCACGAGGCATTGGACCACGCCGCGGTCCGGGCGGCCAAGGACGATCCCCGGTTTCCGCCCATCTCGCTCGCCGAACTGCCCTACCTGGACGTGGAGGTCTGGCTCCTGTGGAACATGCAGCCGGTCGCGGCCCAGGGTAAGGATCGGATCAAGGCGGTGGAAGTGGGGAAGCACGGGTTGCAGATTGTCCGCGGGGGGCATCGCGGGCTCTTGCTGCCCAGCGTGCCCGTCGAGCACGGTTGGGACGCGGAGACCTTTCTGCGGCAGGTCTGCGTGAAGGCGGGACTGCCTCCCGAGGCGTGGAAGGAACGCGATGCGGCGCTTTCGACCTTCGAGGGCTATTCGATTCGGGGAGCGATGGGCGACGTGGTGGCCGAGCGTGACGCCCCCGCCAGGTCGGGCGGGCCAACCGCGGCCGCCCTGGCCGCCCTGGCCGACTTCTGCCGGGCCAACGTGGTGGCCCATTACTTCGGCGCCACGCCGAACTATTATGCGCCCGGAGCCTTTGACGGCGGCGTGCACGGCGTGGTGGTTTCCGTCGGCCTTCCTGGCCGATTCGAGACCGCGGACGCAAGCGCCTTGTCGGTGCGGTCCGAAATGCCCCTCCAGGCCACGCTGGTCCACTTGACCAAGGCGGCGGCCGACGAGCTGATCCGAGCGCGGGTGGACCCCCGCGACGTGGAGCAGGCTTCGTGCGGCCTGTCCGTATTCTGGGACCCGGCCATGCACGGCTCGCTGGACAAGCCGGACCTGGCCGGCATCGATCCCCGCCGCCGCGCCGTGGTGGTCATGGGGCCGTCGCATTGGGCCCTGGCCTACGATCCCGGCCAATCGCCGGAGGCCCTGCTCGATATCTGCTCGCGGCGGATCGCAGCGCGAGGCGAGGGGTGGGTGTGTTCGATGGAGGCCGAATCGACGCAGGCGCGGGTGCTGGCCAGCAACATGCCCGCCTCCCAGACGGTCGGCTCGGTGCGCCCGCCGGCGGTCGCCGGCCGCTTCTATCCCGCCTCGCCCGAGGCCATCGACCAGATGCTCGACCAGATGCTTCCGGCGAAAGCGGCGCGGGGGCGGTGGTCGGGCGTTCTGGTTCCGCACGCGGGCTGGGTGTATTCGGGCCGGTTGGCCGCCCAGGCCCTCAGCCGGGTCGAGATTCCCGAACGCGTCCTGATCGTTTGCCCGAAGCATCGGCCCGGCGGCGCGGCCTGGGCCGTCGCCGCTTGCGGAGGGTGGGGGCTGCCCGGCCGGGTCGTGCCGTCCGACATGGATCTGGCCCGACAATTGGCCGAGGGCGTCGAGGGAATGACGCTCGACAACGCCGCCCATGCCGAGGAACACGCCATCGAGGTCCAGTTGCCGTTCCTGGCGAGGCTGTCGCCCAAGAGCCGGGTGGTGGGCGTGGCCATCCACGGCGGTGACTGGGAACGCCTCGCCCGCGCCGCCGAGCAAATGGCCGCCGTGCTGCGCAAGTTGGAGGATCGGCCGCTGTTGGTCATTTCCAGCGACATGAACCACTACGCCGACGAGGATTCCACACGCCGCGTGGATCGCTTGGCCCTGGACGCGATCGAAAGCCTCGATCCGCAACGCCTGCTGGAGACGGTGACGAAGAACCGCATCAGCATGTGCGGCGTGCTGCCGGCCGTGCTGGTCATGGAGACGCTGCGGCAACTCGGGGCGCTGAAACGGTGCGAGCTCGTCGGTTACGCCACCAGCGCGGAGGCCTCCGGCGATCGCCGCCAGGTCGTTGGCTATGCAGCGGCGCTGTTCGGCTAGCCCCGCGGCCTTTCACGTTGTCCACGGGCAACGGGCGGCGGGTTGGCGGCGGCCGGTCTTCCTGGCGAGGTTCGCAACGCGTTGCGGAGCATTCAGACAAAAACCGTCCGTCGGCCCTTGCACGCCGTTGCGTGGAGATCGCTTCCCGGAGGAAAACGACGATGCGCCAAGCAAAGTCTCTCGTAACCGTTCAGGGAGACCCTCCCCGCTATCGCAACGGAGCTGCCGAAAATGGGCTTGCCCCTTTCGCCCCGACGGGGGCAAGGGAAGCGAGGGCCCCCCTCCGTGGCGTCCGTCACGGTTCGGATATTGGCCACGACCGTGTGGACTTAGGCCACGACGGAGCGTGGCCCTCCAGGGGGTGTGATGAACCATGGCGGTTTCTTTTCGTCGCGATCCTCTTGGTCGGGGCGATCTCGCCGGGCCGGGCCGAAACGATTTCCGTCCGTAGCCCGAGCGCCCTTCGGGCCGCGGTCCTGCGAGCCACGCCGGGGACGACCATCTTGATCGCGCCCGGGGAGTACTCCGGGGGGCTCGACGTTCGCGGGATCTCGGGCACGGCCGATGCGCGGATCACGATCCGAGGCGCCGATCCGGCCAATCCACCCGTGTTCAAGGGCGGGGCCCAGGCCATGCACCTGGTCGATTGCAACTATCTGACGCTGGCCCATTTCGTCGTCGATGGCTGCACGGCCAACGGCCTGAACTGCGATGACGGCGGCAGCCCGGACACCCCCATGCACCACCTGATTGTCGAACACGTCGCCATCCAGAACATCGGCCCGCGCGGCAACCACGACGGGCTGAAAATGAGCGGGGTGGACCGATTCATTGTCCGCAACTGCCGGTTCCTCGGCTGGGGCGGCAGCGCGATCGACATGGTCGGATGCCACCAAGGCGTGGTCGAGGATTGTTACTTCCACGGCAAAGAGGGATTCGACAATTCCGAGGCCATCCAGATGAAGGGCGGCTGCGCCGACATCCTCGTGCAGTGCTGCTTTTTCGATCGGGCAGGCCAGCGGGCATTGAACTTGGGCGGGTCCACAGGCCTGGCCTTCTTTCGGCCGAGCGTCGGCGACTACGAGGCGGCGCGCCTGGTGGTCGGCGGCAACCGCTTTTTCGGGGGCCAAACGCCTGTGGCCTGGCCCACCGCCAGCCACAACCGCGTCGTCCAAAACACCATCGTCTTCCCCGAGAAATGGATCGGCCGCATCCTTCAGGAAACCCGCGATCCCCGCTTCAAGCCATCCCACCACGGCGTGTTCGAGAAGAACGTCGTCGTGTTCGACGGGCGCGTGGGCCGGTACGAGTTCGTCAACGTGGGGCCGGGCACGGCGCCCGACACCTGGAAGTTCATCGACAACGCCTGGTTCGACGCCGAAGGCAAGCGCAAGCCCAAGCTGCCGGGCGTCGAGACGGGGAGCATTCACCAGGTGGATCCCCGATTGGTCGACGTCGGCAAGCCCACCATGCGGATCACCAGCGCCGACGAGCGACTGAAGGATCGGGGCGACCGGGCCTGGACCAGGCTCGACGCCGCCGCGTGGATCGCCGGCGAAACCCGCCCCGCGGCGGCGTCCGGCAATTCGACGGGCAGGATCTCGAAGCCGCAACCAGCCGCACGCGACGACCCGCGATAAACGTACGCCCCAGGCCCCGGGCAGGTCCATTTCGAGTCGTACGGCGCGGTCCCGCGCGACTCACCACGCGGTCCAGCCGCCGTCGATGGTGAGGTTCTGGCCGGTCATGAAGCTGCTGGCGTCGCTGGCCAAGAAGACGATCGCCCCTTTCAGCTCGAACGGCCGCCCCATCCGGCCCATCGGCAGCTTGGCGCACAGCCTCTCGACCATCGCCCGCGGGGCCTTGTCGCTTGGGAACGGGCCTGGACTGAGACAATTCACGCGGACGCGGTCGCGGGCCCAATAGACCGCGAGGTGGCGGGTCATCTGGATGATCCCGCCCTTCAAGGCGTGATAGGCGACAGGGCTGGCCGGGCAGACGCCCTCGTAAGCGTCCGGATAGGACGCCACCTGGCCATACATCGAGCCCAGCATGATGATGCTCGCCGGCCTGCCGCCCTGCGCCGCGTGGTCGTGAACCAGCCGAGCCAGCAGGAAATAGCCGGTGGCGTTGGCCAGTTGGCGGGTGAACTGTTCGGCCGTGACGTTCGTCCAATCATGGGGATCGGCCTCGTGGCCGTTGTTGACCAGCACGTCGATGGGACCGGCCGAGGCCACCGCCTCGCCGAAGGCCCGCTCCACGCTCGCCGGATCGAGTTGATTCAACGCGACGCCGTGGTGGCGCGCGCCGCCGGGCCGCGGCAGCCGGTTGGCCGCGGCGCGGGCCCGCTCGGCGTCGCGGCTGGTGAGCACCACGCTTGCCCCCGCCTCGGCCAGCGCCCGGGCCATCGCCGAGCCCAAGTGCCCGGTCCCGCCCGTCACCAGGGCGACCCTGCCCGTCAGATCAAACAGCTCTTCAATCGTCGGCTCGCGGGATTCTGGCAAGTTCATGGTCGGGACCTACCGATCAGGCAGCAATCTGCCCTGCCAGCGTCAGTCTACTCGGCCGGCCCGCCACCCGCCACAACCCGGCCCAAGCCCAGCAATCCCTTTGCTGACAACACCGCGGCGTCGGAAGGGACGACGCCCCGCGCAAGACGCCAGCGGCCGCCGCGGCCTGCGTCGCCGCGCGATCCGGGACTGGCCCATCCCTGCACGCTTCGCGCGCGGCTCTCTCTTGACTTTACGAGGGGACGGTCCGATTTTCGCGGGCTTCGCCGCGAGAATCGGGACAGTCCCCGTGAACGGTTACCTTTGGGCGTCTGGAAATCACTCGGCCAGTCCGCGGCCGTATTCCGCGATGGCCGGCCACGGTTCCCCGTGGAGCTTGACGTACTCGGCGTCGAGGTAGCAGGCGAAGCTTGTGATGTGGCGGATGCCTCGCCTGGCATATTCCTCCAGATCGGCGCGAAACACGGCGTTGTTCCAAGGCAGCTTTTTCGCCGGGCGCTGCCATCCCGAGAACCGCGAGTTGTCCAGCCAGTACTCGAGCACCTGGGCCGTATCGCGGGGAAAGACCTCGAGGTTGGCGTCGAGCACTTCGAGGCGGTCGATCAGCGTCTTGTCCGTCTGCTCCGCGAACGGCCGATCGTGGCGCCGGGTGATTGGCGCAAATTCGAGAAAGACTCCGGGCTCGGGCTTGACCTGCCGGGGCGGCTGGAGCGTCGGCGCGTACGCCAGGTGGCAGACCGAGGCGTGCGGGTCGTGGTGTCGGCGCAACGCCCGAAGGATGTGGTTCTCGACCAACAGCGCTTGCTCGCTGGCGCTGAAGCCCCGGCATTGGTCACAAAAACACCACTCGCGCCCGTCGTCGGGCCAGTAGAAGTAGCGGTGCGTGGTCGGCCGGAGCGTTCGCGCGTATTCCACAGCGGACTCGGCGATAATTTCCAACGCCCCGGGGTGCGAGGGGCAACAATTGTAATCCTCGGTGCGCCGGCCCGACTTGTTCATGCGAAACATCGAGGGGTCCTTGCCGATGTACTCGCGCGACAGCAGGTCTTGCATCGCGTGAAGCTCGTATTCGACGTTCAGGCCGCATCGCCGGCACGACGCAAGGAACTTCTGGCCCTCGTCGGAGCGGATAAACCGGGACAACACGTCGAGCCGCCGGGCGGCGTGCAGGCCGATCGTATTCAGTCCGGCTTGGGCGGCGCGCTCGGGCCATTCGGCGAGCGTCAAATCGAAGGGGATGAGCACCACGCCGCGCGTGTGGAAGCGGCCCGGCGAGGCAAACCCGATGCTCCCCGCCGCCAGCGTCGCCGCGCCGAGAAACTCGCGCCGATTCATGATCGATCTCCTTTAAAGTCATGGGTGCTTGGTGTGGCGATTTCCCTGGAACACTGGGCCGCGAGGATCGAGGACTCCTCGAGCACGCGGTTCTCCCGCGCCCGCATCCGGCCGGCGTGCGCGAAACTTTGCGGTGCGGCCGCTCCTACCTGGTCGAGCGGGAGTGCGACGCGGGACCGGCCGCAAGCCGGTTGATTTCCCAAAGCAGGTCCTCCATCCACAAGGGCTTGGAGAGCAGCGAGGCCGCGCCGGCCGCCAGGGCGCGCTGTCGATCCTCGACGCGGGGGAATCCCATCAACGCCGCGACCGGCGCCGGCCGCAGCGCCGCGGCGAACCGGCCAAGGGCGTCGTAGCGCTCTCCCTGGTCGCCAGCGTCGAAGATTCCCGCCGTGAACCCCGCCTCGCGCGGAGGATCGGCGGGGCGGAACCATCGGGCCACGTAGCCCGCCTTGCGGCACGCCGCGCAGAGCCACTCTCCGCAGGCGAACTCCTCCGAGCAAACGGCGATCCGCCCTGACCGGGGCACAAGAAAGTCTCCGGCCAGCGCCAGCACGCGCTCCTCTTCTCCGGCCGTGATGGGAAGCGTCCACGTGGACCGCGCCCCGCGGGACCATCGGGCCGCCTCCCAACCGACGCGTTGTTCCCATTGATGCCAATATACACGGATCACCCCCGGGGCGGGGCGCCCGCTCCGGATCTCGCCCTCGCACCAACTTCCCAACAGCGCCACGACGCGACTGAGCGGGGCAAGGCGGCGGAGGCCGTCGATTTGTTCTTCGGTGTATTGCCCGGGATACGACGTGGCCAGCACGATCCAGTCGAAACCTCGCTCGGCGTTCGCCAGCGCCGCTTGCGCCGAGGCTATGTCGGGGGCCTCGACCACGTCGCCCCACGCCGCGGCCGTCCGGCCCGCCTCGCGAAACTCCCGACGCTCCAAGTCGCCGATCAGAAGGATATGCATGGCATCAACGCATCCAGAGGCACTTGGCATCGTTTCACCGAGTGCAAAGCCTCGGGCCGCCGGCCGCGTGGAAGCGGCCGTTGGCATGGGGTTCGGATCGAAGGGCGATGGCTCCCCACTCCGCCCGATCAATGGTTCTGCGCCGCTTCTTCCAACGCGGCTTCGGTTTGTGCAACCAATGCATGGGCCGTCTCCGGATCGGGGGCCTGACGCAAGGCTTCGAGGAATCCTGGAGCGGCGAGGATTTTGCTGAGGCGGGCGAGGGTCCGCAGGTGGCCGCGATCATCCGTGGAGCAAATCAGGAAAAACACGTCGGTCAGCGCCCCCCGGTTGCCGCCAAACGGGATTCCACTGGAGGTCACTCCTAAGGCCAACAGCGGCTCCGCGAGAATGTTCGGCATGGGCCGCCGCGGATGGAGCAAGGCCACGCCGTTTTCCAGCGTGGTGGGATACAGCTCCTCGCGAGCCCGAATCGCCTCTTCCATCTTTTCCGGATCCCAAAGCAGGCCTGTCCGAGCCGCCAGCGCGACCATGGTAGTGAACACAGAGTTTCTGGTACGGGCGGGAAGGGGAATGGCAATGCGTTCCCGCGGCAGAAGTTCGGCAATGCGGATCTCCTGCTCGCTCGCCCCGCCGGGCGAGGAACTCAGAACGCCCTCGACCTCGGGCAGGCCGTCCTCTTCCGCGAGTCCGATCCGCTGCTCCAGCCAGTGGTGGATCTCCTCGCGAGAAAACCGCCACTGTCCGGCCACCTTGCGGCCGGGGATTTTCCCTCGGTCGGCAAGGCGGACCACTTGCTGGGGGGTCAAATGGAGATACTTCGCCAGGCTCTCCGCAGTGAAATCATCGTGAGACATCGCCGTTGAGGCCCCTTCATTCCGAGGGACTGAATCGTATCGGCAGGGCGGATCAAGGCAGGCGGCGTTCAACGTCGTCCGTGTGAATCCCCCATGTTCCCGGAACGCGCCGCCGTTGTCCAGATCACGGGCCGAGAAATTCCACCTTGACAGGGTGTCGAAAATCGAGACAATCCCGCAACCGCGTCGGGGACAGCCAACGGTCCCCAGACCCTTTCATTAGCCTCGTCACCCCAGTCACGTAAGGCACGGAGGCCTTGCGCGATGCTGCTTGGCGGTTCCCGCAAGTCATCGAGCCAAGTCCGACGCCTGCTGGCGGACCGGAGTCGGCGGATCAAAATCGTCGGCCTGACCGGTGCGGACGACACGACAACCACCTCGTGCCTCATCGCAAGCATCTTGACCACCGCCGATCACAAAACAGGCATTTTGGGGCGTTTGGGGTGTTTTGATGGCCAGCAGGTTCGCCATTTCGCGGGAACCACTCCACCGCCGGCCGCGCTGGCGCGCTGGCTGGGGCGCACGATTCGCCACAGGTGCAGCCATGCCATCGTTGAGGCATCATCGCGAGCCCTGCGCGAGGGGTGGCTCGACGGAATGGTCTTGGACGTGGCGTGCTTCGTCCACCAGTCTGTCGAGTTGGAACCTTCAGACCCATCGGAAACTAGGGAAACAGGAAACACCAACCGTCTGCTGGACCTCTTGGCTCCCGAGGGACTCGCGATTGTCAGCGCCGACGATGCGGTCGCCCTTGATCGGTCGAACTTCCACGACGGACCCGTGCTGACCGTGGGAATCCACGCCGACGCCGAGATCAAGGCCGCAATCCTGGAGCAATGCCCCAGTGAGCAGACCATGCTGTTGTCGGCGGGCGCCGAGACGATTCCAGTGCGGACGCGGATGATCGGCGTGCGGCACGCCTATGACTGCCTGATGGCGGCGGCAGTCGGCCTAGCGTACGGGATTGACCTCCGGACCGTGGTCCGCGGGCTGGAGGCGATCGACTATGTGCCCGGCCATTTGGAGCGCGTGGAGTGCGGGCAACCGTTCAGCGTGTTCGTGGACCGCGCCCGAACTCCGCTGGCCGTTCGCCGATGTTTGGCCACGCTTCGCGAGGTGATCCGCGGACGGCTTTTCTGCATTTTTGGCGCCGAAGGCGAGCGTTCCACCTCGGGAGACAATCACCAGAAGCGGCGCCAGAGTGCCGCGCGCCGGCGGCGATTGGGACGCGCGGTCGAGGAATCCGCCGACCTCGCCGTGATCACCGACGCCAACCCCCGCGACGAAGACCCGCAAATCATCATTGAAGACATCCTTGTCGGATTGAAACGGCCCGCGGAGGCCGAGGTGATCCCCGACCGCGCCGAAGCGATTGCCTGGGTCCTGTCGCAGGCGAGACCGGGCGACGGCGTGCTGATTGCCGGGGCGGGACATCGGACTGGACGAGCATCGGGCGGACGCGGCCCTTTCGACGACCGCCAGGTCGCTCGTCGATGGCTTTATGCGAATCATCATGAGTAGCTTGCAGGATCTCCAACACGCGATCGGCGGTCGGGTCACGGTTCCATCCACGATGGGCGAACCGTCCGCGATCCGGCTCGGACCGCTGGCCATCGACAGCCGCGACGTCTCGCCCGGCGATGTCTTCTGGGCCTTGCCGGGCAAGCACTGCGATGGGGAAGAATTTCTCGACGAGGCTTTTGCCCGCGGCGCCGCTGGGGCCGTCGTCTCGCGCGAAATGCCCTGTCCGCCGGATCGGTGGATGATTCGGGTGGGCGATGCCGCGCAGGCCTTGGGGCAATGGGCCGACTACCGGCGACGGCAGTTCCGCGGGCACTTGATCGCCGTTGCCGGAAGCGTTGGAAAGACCACCGCGCGGCAGATGATCCACACCGTGCTCGGCCGACGCCTGCGCGGCGCAACCGCCCCGAAGAACACGACTCAAGACACCCGCTTGCCCTTGAGCCTGGCGGCCATCGATCCGCAAGACGAATACGCAGTGCTCGAACTCCACGCCGGCACGGCGGGCGAGATCGCTCGCATGGCCGAGACATGCCGGCCGACGATCGGGGTGATTCCCCATGTGGCGGAAGCGCCGGCCGGCGGGCTTGCCGGCGGCCCAAAAGCGGCGTCGGTCCATGCCGAGCTGCTTTCCAGTCTGGCGCATGACGGCTGGGCCGTGCTGGCCGACAATCCCTGGCTGCGGCGCGCCGCGTCGCGATGCAGGGCCCCCATCACCTGGGTTGGGCGGAGCGGGGCCTGCGACCTGGCCGCGTCCGACGTGCACTGGCATCAAGGGCGGTTGAGTTTCCGCCTCGGCGACTGCGCATTCTGCGTCCCGGTATGGGGACGGCACCATCTCAACTCAGCCTTGATCGCCGTCGCGGTGGGCCGGTTGCTGGGCTTCACCCTCCACGAAACGGCCATCGCGCTGAAGGACTTCGATTCGTTGCCCACCTCCTGCGAAGTCAGCGAGATTCGCGGGGCCACGATCATCCACGACGGACACAACGCCAGCGCCCCGGCGATGCGGGCCGCCTTGGAATTGCTCCGCGATTTCGACGCGACGGGTCGCCGCATCGTGCTCCTGGGAGACATCGCCGCCGGTGAAGACGAGGCGATCCTCTTGCACCGGCAGTTGGGCAACCAGGTCGTCACGCTGTGCGGGGCCGACGTGCTGATTGCCTGCGGAGACCACGCCGGCGACGTGGTGGCGGCCGCCCGCGCCGCGGGGATGCCCTCGCGCCAGGCCATCGCCTGCCGCACGCCGGAAGAAGCCCCGCCATACCTGGGACAAATCATCCTTCCCGGAGACGTCGTGCTCATCAAAGGCGCCCGCGTCCTGGCCATGCAGCACGTTGTCGATGCCTTGAAACATTACCCGCAGCGGAGATCCGCATAGGAGGTGATCGACTCAATCCACAACGAACCATGCGACCGCTCCACCGTGTGTGTCGGACTTTGCGGGAAGTCGACACTACCCTCCCTCCTGGGGTAGGAGCATTAAACTTGCCGGGCTCAGCGGCTTCTGGGTCGGCCGCTCCGGCAGGCGCTTCTCGGTGGAGTTGGTACTGAGCGCCGGAGCGGCGCGCTCGCGTCGCTCCGGCAGCTCAGGGAATTCTCGGAAAGCGATTCTGTTTCAAACCCCGAAAGAGCAGGGCCTTGTCAGGCGCGCCGCCGGACTGACGGTCAACCGTCGCGGTGGCTGCCTGGGCCACGACGCGTCCTCCCCCGTCACCAGACGCCCTCAAATCGGCAAGCCGGTGCTCCATCGAGGAAAAGTCTCCGGTCGATTTCCGACTGCGTCGAATTCCCGTCCCACGCGGCCCAATTCTGGTCCGTAATGTTCAGCGCAGCCACGGTCGATCCTCTTTTGAATGCGGGGACTTGCTTCCGGCATTTCTCCCATGTCCCCGCTGGCGTTGAAGGATCCAAACCTATTGGCGTTTCTTGCTTCCCCACACGCACGGGATATCTCCCATTTTATGGAAAAAGCAGCGTGCACTTTTGGGGGAAAGATTTTTCATTGACGTGTCAAACCGATTGTTGGTATTCTTTACTCTAATTCCGCGCGTCGGACGGTCTGTCCGGCGCATCCATAAGGCCGGCTGGCCTTTTTGCACCCCGCCTTTCCCTTTGTTCCCATGTGGTTGGCTACACTCTTTTTGTTGACGATCTCGAACGTATTCATGACCTTTGCCTGGTACGGGCATCTTAAGTTCAAGAATGTGGCGCTTTGGACGGCCATTCTTGCCAGTTGGCTGATCGCCTTCGTGGAATACTGCTTCCAGGTTCCAGCCAACCGGATTGGGCACAATGCGGGCGTGAGCGCGGCGCAATTGAAGACGTTCCAAGAGGTGATCACGCTCGGTGTGTTTTGCGCCTTTTCCGTGCTTTATCTCAAGGAACCCTTGAAGTGGAACTACGTGACGGGCTTCGTGTTGATTGCGTTTGGAGCCCTTTTCGTGTTCGCTCCGTGGCAACGATCCCTGCCGTAGGAATCGCTAAACTGGGGGGGCGTCCGCATTGCCAGTTTGAGATCCAGGTTTCGGGCCAGGTCGAGCCCTTGTTGATCCCCCCGATTTCGGCCGCACAATTCCCGTTGACTTGGCAGCCCTGAGGCTAGATACTTCCCACGCGCGGGCGAGTGTCGCTCGGCGGCTGGGGAATGGTCATCTAAGTCGTTATTTGTGATAGGGTTGCGCCATGGCGGAAGACCACGTTGCCGACCTCCGCGAGTATTGCGTGGATGTAGCGCGACGGGCCAAACGGGCGGCGGCGGAGCTCGGACGGGTCAACGGGGCGACGAAGAATGCCTGGCTGCGTCGAACCGTCCGCCTGCTTTCCGAGCGGTCGCTGGCCATCACCGAGGCGAACCGACGCGATCTAGCGGCCGCGCCGGGGTATGGATTGACGGACGCTCAGATCGACCGGCTCAAGCTCACCCCGGCCCGGGTTGAGGCCATCGCCAAGGGGCTTGAAGAGGTGGCCATGTTGCCGGACCCGATCGGGGAGGTGATCTGGTCCTCGGTGCGTCCCAACGGGCTGAAGGTGCAGAAGGTGCGCGTGCCGTTGGGCGTGATTTTCTTCATTTATGAGTCGAGGCCGAACGTGACCGCCGACGCCGCGGCGTTGTGCGTCAAGAGTGGCAACGCGGTCATCCTCCGCGGCGGCAAGGAGGCTGCCCACTCGAGCGCCGCGATCGCCGAAATCCTGGCCGAGGCGGCCGCGGACGTGGGGCTGCCGTCCGACGCGGTCCAGTTGGTCGCCACGCCCGACCGCGAGGCGGTGGGCCATTTCCTTCGCCTGCCCGAGTACATCGACCTGGCCATTCCTCGCGGCGGCGAAAGCCTCATCCGCCGCGTGAGCGAGGAGGCGAAGATGCCGGTGATCAAGCACTACGCGGGCAATTGCCACGTCTATCTCGACCGGTCGGCCGACCCCGAGATGGCCGAGCGGATCACGGTCAATGCCAAATGCCAGCGCATGGGGGTCTGCAACGCGGCGGAATCGCTCGTCGTGCATCGGGACGTGGCGGCGAGCCTTTTGCCGCGGGTCTGCGCCGCCTTGGCAAAGCGAGGGGTCGAAATTCGCGGCGACGAGGCTACGCGCGCCTGGGTGCCCGACGCCAAACCGGCCACCGAGGCCGACTTTGCCGCGGAGTATCTCGGTCCGATCATTTCGGTCAAGGTCGTGGATTCGCTCGACGAGGCCATCGAACACATCCATCGCTACGGTTCCCGGCACACCGAGGCCATCGTCACCCGCGATCTCGAGGCCGCGCAAGAGTTCACCGCGCGCGTCGACAGCTCGGCGGTGATGGTCAACGCCAGCACGCGGTTCAACGACGGGGGGGAATTCGGCCTCGGCGCGGAGATCGGCATCAGCACGGACAAGTTTCATGCCCGGGGGCCCTGCGGGATCAATGAACTGACCAGCTACAAGTACGTGGTGTTCGGCGCTGGGCAAGTGCGGGAGTGATAACGATGAGCGACGACGTGCTCAGCCAGGCGGAAGTGGAGAGTCTGCTTAGCGCGATGGGCGCGGGAACCAGTGCGGCGGCCGCGGAGGCCGAGCCGGCCCCGCCCCCCCCAGCCTTGGCCGGATTCAAGCCGCGCGAGAAGATCACCCCTTACGATTTCAAGCGCCCCGAACGCGTCGGCAAGGAGCAGATGCGGGCGCTGCAAACGCTGCACGAAGGATTCGGGCGGAATTTCGCCGCGGGCCTGTCGGCCATGCTGCGCACCATGGTCGAGGTCAAGCTGACCAGCGTCGACCAGCTCACCTACAGCGAATTCATTTTCAGCCTGGAAAACCCCACCTGCTTCAACTTGCTCAAGGCCGAGCCGCTGGAGGGAAATCTGATCCTCGACATCAATCCGTCGATTTTGTACCCGATCATCGACCGGCTGCTGGGCGGCGGGCGCGAGGCGTCGCTGCTGGCGCGGCGGCCCTTGACGGACATCGAGCTGCGGATCGTCTCGCGGATCACCAGTCTGTTCCTGGAAGAGCTTCGCCGCGCGTGGGAAAACGTCCTGGAACTGCGCCTGGAGGTGGTGCGCGTCGAGCACAATCCGCAGTTAATGCAAATCGTCCCGCCGAACGAGGTGGTGGTGGTGATCAGCTTCGAAGTCGCGCTGGGCGAGACGCGGGGGATGGTCAACTTGTGCATTCCCTACAACGCCATCGAGCGGATCGGCGGGAAGCTGTCGGCCAACAGTTGGGTGGCCTGGGCGAGAAAGGCCAGCTCGGCCCAGAACGTCGAGCAGATCGCCCGTACCCTCCGCGGCTCGCCGGTGTCGGTGAGCGTCCGGCTGGCCAGCACACGGGTCTCGACGGGCGAACTGATCAATTTGCGCGTGGGGGACATCATCACCACCGAGAAGGATATCCACCGTCCCCTGCTGGTCTCCGTCGAGGGTGTGCCCAAGTTTCGCGCCCGGCCCGGCGTCCTCAAGGGCCACAAGGCGATCCGCATCGACGACGTGATCCTCGACCCCGCGGATGCGATCGGCGATTGATCCGCCTCTTGATCGGCGCGGACCGCGTTGGTAGGGTATGGGCCGAGAAGATGCCGAAAAGCGTCGCCCGCACGGCGGCCGGGCGGATCCGTTGGAACGCACCGGGATGATGGCGGCGTGGCGTTGCTGCGTGGCCGCCGCCGCCCGGAGGTGGAAAGGACCAGATCATGTGGAACGCACACTCAAGCCAATCGCCCCGGGAATGGTCTCGCCGCCGTTTCCTCGGCGGCGCGGTTGCGGCCGGCGTGCTCGGGGCTGGAATGCCGGGCTCCGTGGCCCACGCCTGGCTGGGGGCGGAGCGATGGACGATGCGGCTGTCGGGCTCGACGATCAACTTCACGGCCTTGCCGATCGAGCAGGCGTGCGAGCGGTTGGCGGCGTTGGGCTTCGAGGCCGTCGACGTATGGTCGGCCCACGCCAACTGTCCCCATCTGGACGACGTGCTCCATCGGCTCAAGGCCGAGGGACTCAAGGCGCTTCTGGCTCGGCTCCGCCTGAAGCTCAATTCGTTCTCGGTTTATGCCGGCGGATACCCGCGCTACGCCGAGCTGCTCGGCCAGTGCGGCGGAGGGGTCGCGATCACCGGAAGCGCCCCGCCGTGCGATCCCAAGGACCTCACGGCGCGGATGCGGGCCTTCCTCGAGCAATTGAAGCCGCAAATCGATCTGGCCGAAAAGCATCAGTCGTATCTGGCGATCGAGAACCACGGCCACGCGCTGTTGGATTCCTTGGATTCGTTCAAGGCGTTCGTCGACATGAACAAGAGTCCCCGCCTGGGAATCGCGCTGGCTCCCTATCACCTCCAGGCGAGGAAGGCTTCGGTGGAAGAGGCGATTGCGATTGCCGGCGATCAACTGTTCTATTTCTATGCGTGGCAGTTTGCTCCCGGCTTGGACCAGCTTCCTGGTCATGGTCCCGCGGATTTCACGCCCTGGCTGGCAGCCCTGGCGAAGATCCGTTATCGCTGGTACGTGAATCCGTTCCTGCACCACGAACCGCCGCCTGACGAAACCGCCAAGGCGCTGGCCCGATCGATCGCTTACCTGAAGGAGTGCTATGCGAAATTGTAACCGTTCACGGGGACTGTCCGATTTTCGCGGCGAAGTCCGCGAAAATGGGACTGTGCCCCTGGCCGGCGAGGGACAGGCACCTTTTTCGGCGCGAAACGGCCCGAAAAACGAGCCAGTCCCCGGCCTGGAAACGGTTACGCGAAATGGCAGGCCAAGGCGGAACGGGCGCCGGCGTGGCGAGGCGAGCGGTCGCCTGGAAAGAGGGGCGATCGGCGGCCGGCGCACGTGGCTCGCTGGAGAGTGAACATTCGGGCAAGGGGCGTCGCGGGACCGTGACGAGGCGGCGGAGATCGCTTTCGGGAGGGAACCGATGGCAAGCTCGGGCAAGGCATTCCTTACGGGCGCGAATGGGTTTATTGGCACACGGTTGATCGAGGCGCTGGTCAATCGGGGGCAGCCGGTGCGGGCGTTGAGCCGGCGTGCCAACCCGCAGCCGACTCCGCCGCCAGGATTCGGCTGGAAAGACGGCGGCCCGCTCGCCTCGCCGCTCGTGGAATGGGTTCGCGGCGACATCACCGACCGCGATTCGCTGGTGCGCGGCATGGAGGGCTGCTCTCAGGTGTATCACCTGGCCGCCTACGCGAAGAATTGGGCCCGCAATCCCGCGACCTTCGACGCGATGAACATCCAGGGGATGCGCAACGTCTTCGACGCGGCCGCGCGGCAGGGCGTCCAGCGCGTGGTGTGGACGTCGACGATGCTGACCTTCGGGCCCACTCCCCCGGGCCAGGTTCACGACGAAGACAGCCCGCGAACCACCGACCGCTTCTTCGCCGACTACGACAGGACGAAGACCCTCGCCGAACAGGAGGCCCTGCGTCGGGCCGCCGAGGGATTTCCGGTGGTGATCGTCAACCCGGCCCGGGTGTACGGACCAGGACAGTTGACCGAGGGGAATTCGGTATCGCTCTTGATCGACCAGTATGACCGCGGGAAGGTGCCGTTTCTGCTCAACCTGGGCAAGAACGTGGGCAACTGGGTGTTCATCGACGACGTGGTCCAAGGGCACCTTCTGGCGATGGAGAAGGGAAGGATCGGCCAGCGCTACATCCTTGGCGGCGAAAACGCTTCGCTCAAGCAGTTCTTCCGCCTGGTGGACCAGGTGAGCGGCCGGCGCCACTTCCAAGTCCCCGTCTTCCGCTTTTCCGCGCTTGTTTTTGCGTGGTTCCAGAAGAAGCGGGCGGAGTGGTTCGGGATTTATCCGCAGATCACGCCGGGCTGGGTGCGGATGTTTCTGGTCGACTGGGCCTACAGTTCGGAGAAGGCCCAGCGCGAACTGGGCTATCGTCCCACCCCGCTGGCCGAAGGACTGAAAATCACCTACGAGTGGCTCCAGCGCGTGCGAAAGGAAAGGGCATGAACGGCCACGCGGCGTGGGACGGTTTGGCGTCGGCGTTTCGCGGCGAACAATTCAAGCCGACCTTGATCCTGGCGGTCTCCCCCGTCCTGATGATCGCCTGGAAGTACTACGCGGACCCGAAGTATCTCGCCGAGGCGATCCCGGCGGCGTGCGTGCTTTGGAGCGATCGGGCGGCGAGCGGGGCGGTGTACTCGTTCTTGGCGGGGTTCTGCGGACTGGGCCTGGTCCCGGCGGTCCTCGTGCGGCTCGTCTTTGGCGAGTCCTTGGCCAACTACGGCGTCCAGATCGGCAACAGGGTTCGGACGGCGCGGGCCATCCTCGTCCTCTGCCCGGCGTTCGTCCTTGCCGGCTACGTGGCTTCGACCGATCCGGCGATTCGAGCCTGTTATCCGCTCAACCCCGGCGCCGGCAAGTCGCCGGAGATGTTCGCCGCGCACGCGGCGGCGTACCTGATGTTCTACCTCGGCTGGGAGTTTCACTTTCGCGGGTTCTTGCAGCTCGGGCTGAGGGAACGGCTGGGCGAGACGAACGCCCTGCTTGTCCAGGTGCTCGCCTCCGGACTGCTTCACATCGGCCGTCCGGCAAGCGAGGCGTTCCTGTCGCTGTTGGCCGGCGTTCTCTGGGGCGTGCTCGCCATCCGCACGCGGTCGCTGCTGGCCGGCCTGACGCAACATTACTTGCTGGGAATCTCGCTGGACTGGTTCCTCGTCGGCTCGTTCAGCCACTATGGATGATCAAGGTCCCTTCGCAACCGTTCCCAGGCCGGGGAAAGGGTCATTCTTCGTAAACGTTCACCGACGGGAAACTGGCCGGGTTTTCGGGCCATTTCGGACCGAACAAAGCGTCTGTCGCCACTTGACGGTTCATAGTCGGTCTTCCAGGCAAAGGGGACAAACCCCTCGTCGCGGACTTCGCCGCGCAAATTGGGACGAATCCCGTGAACGGCTCCAGTTCGCTCAGGGCGTGCCAGGGGCCTTGCCCAAGGCCACGGCAAAGGCGGTGGCGTGCGTCCGGCAATGGGAAATCGAGACGAGGACCTCGGCGATGCCGCGTTGCTGGGCGGCCTCCTTGGCGCCGCCGCGGAGGCAGATCGTCGGCCTCCCGCCCGGCTCGTTCTGAATCTCGATGTCGCGCCAGCTAATCCCCTGGCGCCACCCGGTGCCGATGGCCTTGAGCACTGCCTCCTTGGCGGCCCAACGCCCGGTGAAATGCTGCGTGGCTTGCTTGCGCTGCCGGCAATAGCGGATCTCCTCCGGCGTGTAGACGCGATCGACGAACAGCTCGCCATGCCGCTCGATCATCTGGGCGATCCGCAGACATTCGGTGATGTCGGTGCCAATGCCGAGAACGTCCATGGAAACGTGGGAATGATGTCAAGGGTTGTTCGGGGAAGAAAGCGTCTCGGGGGACGCCGGCGCAGACCGGTCCAGCACGGCCACAACCCGTTCGCGGCCGGCAGCGTCCAGCCAGAGCACCTGCGCCGAGGCGCGGCCGCGAGCATCCTCGCTCGAGACGATCAAACCGGTCGGCCCGCAGCCGCCCTCGCAGGCGATCATGCGGTAACGCCGGAACGCCGCCGCGGGCGTGGAGGGTTCGACAGCGTCCCCGACGTCCCCTCGGCCGGTTTCGGACGAGGCCATCCCTTCGGCGCTCAGCGAGGGCGGCCATTTTCCGCTCCGCACCGTGCGGTACCACCGGCCGCAGCGATCGCAATACGGCAGCCTGGCGGTGGCCGCGGCGAGAAGCACGGTGGCCACGATCACCAGAAGCCCGTCGATGGCCCAAACGAGCCAGACCCAGGCGCCGTGCACGCGCCATGCTCCGAGCGGCAATCCCCGCTCCGCGCTCCACGCCAGGAACGGCACAAAGCTCGACGGAGGGATCCTCTCCGGCGCCACGACACGGAGCTTGACGAGGCGGTCCGGCTGACGGGCATGTTGTTGGTGCAAGTGCAGGAACGTGAAATAGTGCTGGCCGGCCACGGCCAGCAAGCCGGCCGCGCAGGCGCCCAGCCAGACGGTCGGCCGGTGGCCCACGTTCAACACGCGCATCGCCAACACGATCAGGCCGCCGAGAACGGATCCAACCACCAGGGGAAACAACAGCAGCGGCGCCGCGTAGGCTCGGGCCACGACCGCCGCCCAGCCCACCAGCAGCCCCAACCCGGCGCAACACGCCAACCAGACCAGCGCCCTGGGCCACCGAAAGCTCCCTGGCGCGGGCGGAGGCACGGTGGCGAGCGGGGCATGGGGCGTGGGTTCCATTTCTCCATCGTAACGGAAGCGGGTTGAATTGGCGACCCGGCCCCCGGCCCGCGAAGGCGTCGCGACCTCCCTGGGAGTCCGGGCGGCAAACCGTCACGGCCCAAGGCGGCGCGAGTCGGCCCGCCGCGAGTCTCTGGGACTTGCCTCCGGTCCGGCTGGCGATACCATTGCATGACCGTTCGCCCCTGGTTCCCCGCTCAAGATGAGGAAAAGCCCATGGTCGAAGATCTTTCCCAGTATCATCGCCCGATCAGCAATCTCTTTCCCCTTCCCCAGACGCGGGAAGCGTGGGCGCGCTATCGACTGAGCGAGGAGCAGGTGGAGTTTTACCGCCGCGAGGGCTACGTGGCGGGAATCCGATTGCTGAGCGAGGCCCAGGTCGACGCACTGTGCCAGGAATTGGAGTCGTTGTTCGATCCCAGGCATCCCGGCCACGGGCTGTTTTACGAGTACCACTCGAACGAGTCCAAGGATCCCAGCACCGTGCTTTTCCACGCCCTCGGGGCCTGGCGCATCACCCCGGGACTGCACGACCTACTTTGGAACCCGGCCCTGACGGTCCCGGCGTCGCAACTCCTCGGGGGTCCGGTGCGATTCTGGCACGATCAGTTGTTCTGCAAACCGCCGCGTCATGGCGGCGTGGTGGCTTGGCATCAGGACTATTCCTACTGGACCCGCACCCAGCCGATGAACCATCTGACGTGCTGGATCGGCCTGGACGATGCGACCACGGAGAACGGTTGCGTCCACTACATTCCGGGGAGCCACCGTTGGCCGCTGCTGCCGATCACCGGGCTGGCCGGCGGCATGGACGCGATCCAAAGCGTCCTGACCGACGAACAAAAGGCCCAATTCAAGCCCGTGGCCGCCGCACTCCGGAAAGGCTTCGCCGCCTTCCACCACCCGCTCATGGTCCATGGGTCCTACGGCAATGCCACGGACCGGCCTCGCCGCGCGGTGGTGATCAATGTGTTTCGAGACGGCACCCAGTCGGCCTCCGACGATCCGCTGCTGCACGGCGTCCCGCCCATCCCCAAGGGCCAGCGCATGGGCGGACAGTTCTTCCCGTTGCTGTTCGACCCTCAAGACGTCTTTTGAAGCGATTGCCGGGCGATCGCCGACGGCCCCAACGGCCGCTCGAAGGATCATCCTCCCCAGAGCCGCCCATAGAGCCACCGCGCGGCGCGGTCGAGCCAGGACCGCTTGGGCTCGATGTCGGAGGCGCTCTTGTCGTTCTCGGTCCACGCCAAGGGCGGAACGCAAACGTAGGACTTCAAGTTTCGGTAATGCTGGATCATGACCACGTCGATGGTGGCGCTTGGCAAGCGGATCTTCATGCCCGGCACCACGATCCGTTCCCTCTTCAGGGGAAAACACAGGCCGAGGAGTTGGCCGGCTCCCTTCGGCGAGACCGAGTAACAGACCGTGCCGAAGGCCGCGATCAGGGGCAGGAGGCTCGCGTCGTAGTCCTTGGCTTGAAACTCGGCGAGTCGGCGCCCGAGCGGGCGGCGATCGGATCGGACGATCGCCCGTTTCATCCCCTCGAGGATCTCCACGTGGAGGATCGCGTCGAAATTCCAGCCCCAGAGCACAATGTCCCAATCCGGCGGCAGGCGGCCCAGCAAGGCCGGGGCCTTTTCGGCGAATCGCCGATTCAGCACGGCGTCGTCCTCGGCCACGGTCACCACCGCCCGCTCGGCCACCGACCTCTCCCACATCCGCTTATGCGACGCCGCGCAGCCCAGCGAGCCGGGCGTGCAGTGCTTGAGCGGTCGTTCGATCACCCCCTCGCGCACGAGTTCCTCCGTCCCGAGGCGAGTCCCATCGACGGCCTCGATGCGTTCGAGTTCGGCGACCGACGCGTTCCAGCGCAAGAACTGGGCGTTGCGATCGGGCCTCCGTTGCAGGTTCAGGTAGCATACCCGCACGGCCGCTTCTTCTCCCACGCTTCGGCAATGCGACCACGCTTCGAGACAATCCCCAAACGGTTCCAGTCCCTCTTCGGGGACAGGCTGTTCTTCGCTCGATCGTGTCCAGGATCGAATCGGAGGGATCGCCGGTTCTGGAGACCCCATCCGAAGCTGCCGTTTCATCCGATCGCTCCCGTCGGACGGGCTGCCCCGGACGATCAATCCTCGATCTCGCCGCGGCCGCGGAACGGCTCGCGAAGCCATTTCAGGCCTGCCTCGCTGCGGATGTGCTCGCGCCACCGGCTGCCGGCCACCATCTGGTCGTACCGCGCGACCATGGCGTAGCCGCGGTAATCGTCGGCGAGGAACATGTCCCACAACACCGACTCGCTGGGGCTGTATTCGACCAGGCGCACCACGTACACCGTCGATTTCGGCCGGTCCGCGGCCAGACCGATCTCGCCGGGCTTCAGGGCAAAGACGGCTCGCATAAAGTCCTCGCCGGCGCCGGGGATGCCGGCGACCTGGCTGTATTGCGGCGGACGCATCCGAAACCACACGGGGACGTTGCCGAATGTCAGCCAGGTGAACGGCGCGGGGGCGAGGATTTGCAGTTCCTTGCGCCCGGCGAAGACTTCGGCCAGCGGTTTGCCGGCCTTGCGGGCCTCGGCGGCAAGACGCTCGGCCTCCTGGGCGGCGAGGTCCCGGGCGTGGAACAGCTTCCACGTTTCGAGGACGCGCTCGCGCACGCCAGGTTCGTCGAACTCGGGCACCCGCTCCGGGGCGTCGTCTACTTCCCAATAAAGATAGCTGTGGCCCTCGTTGTCCTGGGAAAGGCCCGGCCGGAACGCCGGCGCGCTCTTGTGGAACGCCGCCTCGAGAAACGAGGTCCCCCCTTCGGTCACCGACTTGCCAATGTCCGTTTCGCTCATCTGCCGAGCCGACATCAGGCCGGTCTGGGCGGCGGTGAGGCGGTGCTCCTTGGCCAAGGCGACGAAATCCGGCCGAACGGGCGGAGGCGTGGAAGCCTTCTTTTCAGGATCCAGCGAGTCGTACAGCGTCCATTGCGTCTCGAACTGCGCGAGCCGGTCCTGGAGCCGTCGCAGCACGTCGCGGATCTTGGCCTCGGCCGCCTCGCGCGCCAAGGTCTTGCGAATCTCGTCCTGCACGTCGGCCAGCGGCTTGTACTTGACGGGCGCCGGCTTGGCGGCCTCAGGCTTGGACGCCGGCCCCGACTCGGGCTTCGGGGCGGCAACATCGGACTTCGCCGCCACTGGTTCAGGTTTGGCCGAGGCTGGCTCTGCCTTGGCCTGCCCCGCGCCGGACGCCGGAGCCTCCGGCTTGACCGGAGCGTCCAGTTTGGGCAGCGAGGGCGAAGTCGCCTTCTCCTCGGCAACCAGACGGAACGGCGACCGTCGCGGCAATACGGAAGTCTTGTCCGGCCCGGCCGGCGAAGGCTTGCCCTTGCCTGGATCCGCCTTGGGGGCGTCGCTTTTGGGCGGCTCAGACTTCGGCGATTCCGGCTTTGCGGGTTCCGGCTTTGCGGGTTCCGGCTTTGCGGGTTCCGGCTTTGCGGGTTCAGGCTTTGCGGGTTCAGGCTTTGCGGGTTCAGGCTTTGCGGGTTCAGGCTTTGCGGGTTCAGGCTTTGCGGGTTCAGGTTTGGCGGGTTCAGGTTTGGCGGGTTCAGGTTTGGCGGGTTCAGGTTTGGCGGGTTTCTCGGTTTTTGGGGCCTCGCCTTGCGGTGCTTCAGGCTTAGGGGCCTCCGGAAGCGCGTCCTTGTAAAGCCGATCCTTGTTCTCCTCGTAGTAGTCGCGAATCGCCTGCTCGGTGACGGCCCCCGGTTCCATGAACGTCTCGACCGTGGCTTTCAAATACTGAATGTCGATCCGATGGGGTTCGCGAAAACCGGGGTCGGGCGAGTCGGGGTCGGGGAGCCGGTCCTTGTGCTTCTCGAAAAACGCCCGAAGGTCCTCATCCGATGGGGGCGCAACCTTATCGACGAACCTCGCTGCGGGGACCGGCACGGCCTCGATCTTGGCCCTGCGATTGAGTTGCTGATAGTATCCCCAACGTTGGGCGGGGGTTGCGGCCGCGAGGCTGATCCAGAACGTCTGGGCCAGTCGCAGGGCCAGCAGCTCGGTCCGGAGCCCCTCGAACAATTGCCCCTGCGACATCCGCATCCGCTGAAGAATCTGCCGGACATCCTCGTTGCCGGCTTTGCCCTCCGTAAGGCTGGCCAGGTAGTCGTTGACGGCTTTTTCGCTGACCTTGAAACCGAGTTCCTCAGCGCGGAGGGCATGGAGCCAGTTGTCGACGGCCGCCTCTTCATTGGCCGGCGACGCGCCGAAGGAACTCAGGGCCTCGCGCACGGCGTCGCCCCGCCCGCCTTTGGTCCGCACCACCTCGTGCAACTGCCGGAGAAATGCGTAAAGGCGCTGGCGCTGGCGCAACAGGCCATCGACCTGGCGTTCGGTGAGCGATCCATACTTGGCGGTCTTCACGACGACAGGATTGCGCCCCCGCCCTCCTGTCTGCATGATTTCCAAAATCGTCGGCAAGAATACGAAGGACAGCATCGCCAAGAGCGTCAGGATCGCAAGCAGGACCTTGCGGTGCTTGCGAAACGTTCTCATGAATTGGGCCACGAGTCTTCCCTTCCTAAAATCGCTGTCGGAGCACGGCGAGGAATCGCCGCATCGATGTCGCCAGCCAACGAACGACGCACCCAGCCTTCGGTCCGGTCAAGGTCGGCCAATTCTGCCCTCCAAAGGGTGGGACGAACCGCCAAATTCGACTTGACAGGCACTGGGACACCGTATTATGAGTGTCCGATGCGCACAAGGCGGCGCAAGCCGACGATTTTAGGTGGATTCGGCGTAAATGCAATCCCTATTATAGGCTTAGGCTACGACGCCGCGTGTCACGCGAGGGAATGCCTCCACGAAAGAGGAGGGCGATAACATCTGCTATGGTGGTTTTGGTCGGGAACGTCGACGGAAGGTTAGCTGAAATCATTGAGGTTCCGCAGGGAGCTGCCGCGACGCGGCAGGACAGTGCCGACAATTTCGCTCGCCTGCCTTCGTGGAGGAAACGGAATTGCTGATCAGGGGGGATTCAACGAGGCCCGTGTCCTTGGCTTTTGGTCTTGCCTTCGTCGCGAGCATAAGTTTCATTCCCAATAGAGGTTATGTCCACCGACGTGGACGCGGGCGCCTGTTCGCCTCCTAGAATAGAAGATGGATTGTGGCAATCCATCGTGGGTGCAAGCGGCTCGGCATCTCCGCTCTTTACGGATTGTTTTGGAAAATATGGCCAAGAAAGCATCAGGCAAATCAGGAAAGTCCCTGGTCATCGTCGAATCGCCCGCCAAAGCGAGGACGATCAGTCGTTTTCTCGGCCCGGAGTTTGCCATCGAGGCGAGTATCGGCCATATTCGCGACCTCCCCGAGGGTGCAAAGGACATCCCCCAAGAGTACAAGAAAGAGGACTGGGCCTATTTGGGGGTGAATGTCGAGCGGGGATTCGAACCGATCTACGTCATTCCGAAAGAGAAGGCGAAACAGGTCCGGAAGCTCAAGCAATTGCTCAAGGATGCAAGGGACCTGTATTTGGCGACGGACGAAGACCGAGAGGGGGAGGCGATCAGTTGGCATCTGTGCGAGGTGTTGCAGCCGAAAGTGCCAGTCCGGCGGCTCGTTTTCCACGAGATCACGAAGGAGGCGATTCTTGACGCCTTGCGAAGCCCTCGCCAGATTGACCACGCGTTGGTCCGCGCCCAGGAGACGCGGCGGATCATCGACCGCTTGTACGGATACGAGGTGTCGCCGTTGCTGTGGCGCAAGGTGCGGCCCAAGCTGTCCGCGGGTCGGGTGCAGAGCGTGGCGGTGCGCTTGATCGTCGACCGGGAACGCCAGCGCATGGCGTTTGTCCCGGCCACGTTCTGGGATCTGTTGGGCACGTTCGCGAAATCCAGCGGCGAATCGTTCGAGGCGGAACTCGTGGCCGTGGCGGGGCGGAAGCTTCCGTCGAGCCGGGATTTCGATCCCGCGACCGGCAAACTGAAGGATCCCTCGCTGCTCCTTTTGGGCGAGGGCGAGGTCCGGACGCTTCGCGAGGAAGTCCTGCGCTCCGAGTGCCGCGTCGCCGAACTCGAGGACCGGCCCTATGTCACGCGTCCCTATCCGCCCTTCACGACCAGCACGCTCCAGCAGGAGGCCAACCGCAAATTCGGCTTCACGGCACGGCAGACCATGCAGGTGGCCCAAAGCCTCTACGAAAACGGCCACATCACCTATATGCGAACCGATTCCACGAATCTGGCCGCCGCGGCCGTGGAGGCTGCCCGCGATTTGATCGCCTCGCAGTACGGTCGGGAGTATCTTTCCGACGAGCCCAGGGTCTACCGGACCAAGGTCAAGAACGCCCAGGAGGCGCACGAGGCAATTCGGCCTGCGGGCCACCCTTTCGATTTTCCCGAATCGTTGCGCCGCGAACTCTCGCCCGAGGAATTCAAACTCTACGACTTGATCTGGAAGCGCACGATCGCCTCGCAGATGGCCGACGCGCGTGGGCATCGGGTGACGATCACCGTGGCGGCGGGCGACGCCGTGTTCCAGGTGAGCGGGACGACGATCGAGTTCCCGGGCTATCTCAGGGCCTATGTCGAGGGTTCCGACGATCCCGAGTCGGAATTGGCCGACCGGGATGCGGCGTTGCCTCAGGTTCGCGTGGGCGAGGTCCTCCAGTGTTGCCGCGTGGAGTGCAAGCGTCACACCACCCAGCCGCCCAATCGCTACAGCGAGGCCTCGCTGACGCGTGCCTTGGAGGAGATGGGCATCGGCCGTCCGAGCACCTATGCGTCGATCATCGAAACCATTCTCAACCGCAAATACGTATTCAAACGCGGCAACGTCCTCGTGCCCACCTGGACCGCGTTCGCCGTCTCGCAGTTGTTGGAAAAACACCTGCCCGACCTGGTGGACTACCAGTTCACGGCCCAGATGGAAGATGAACTCGACGCCATCAGCCGCGGGGAACTCGAACACGTGGACTACCTGGCGCGGTTCTACTTCGGCAACGATCACCCGGGACTGAAGCCGCAACTGCTGAGCAAGGCGGACGAGATCAACGCCCGCGACGTCAGCCAGATTCCCATCGGAACGCCCGAGGAAGGGCCGGGAAAGGGCGAGCCCGTCTACGTCCGCGTGGGGCGATTCGGGCCGTTCGTCGAACAGGGCCATCGGCGCGCGAGCCTGCCCGAGGACATGGCGCCCGACGAATTGACCCTCAGCAAGGCCTTGGCCCTGCTCGATCAGGCGGCGCAGGGCGAGGAACCGTTGGGTCGGTGTCCCCAGACGGGCAAGCCGGTGTACTTGAAGACGGGCCGCTTCGGTCCCTACGTGCAGCGGGGCGACGCCGACGAAGAAGACAAGCCGCAAAACGCGTCGCTCTTGAAGGGGATGCGTCCGGAGGACGTTGATCTCTCCACGGCGTTGGGATTGCTGTCGCTTCCCCGCGAGCTGGGCAAGCATCCGGAAACCCAGCAGCCGGTCACGGCCCACAACGGACGTTTCGGACCCTACGTGAAGTGCGGCGAGGAGAGTCGCTCCCTGCCGCCCGGCCTCTCGCCGTTGACGATCACGCTGGATCAGGCCTTGGAGTTGCTGTCGCGGCCGAAGGCGGGGCGGGGGCCAGGCCGGCGGCGCGAACCCCTTCGCGTCTTCGACGCCTCGCCGGTCACCGGCCAGCCCATCCAACTGTTGGCCGGCAGGTACGGACCGTATGTGACCGACGGGACGACCAACGCCTCCTTGCCGCGGGGAACGCAACCCGAAGCAGTGACGTTTGACGAGGCCGTCGCCCTGCTGGCCGCCCGGGCCGCCAAGGGGCCGACACGCCGCCGTTCCCGCACCAAGACCGTTGCCCGAAAGACCGCCGCTCGGAAGACCGCTGCCCGGAAAACCGCCGCGAAGTCTTCCGCGAAGTCCACGGCCAGGTCGTCGGCCGGACCCAAAACCAAGAAGTCGATCGGCCGTAAGAAAAGTGGAAGCGTTCCCAGCCCAGGGACCGGCTGATCGTTCGGGCCGTTTCGCGCCGAAAAATGTGCTTGTCTCCTTACTGGCCAGGGGGACAGTCCGATTTTCGCGGACTTCGCCGCGAAAATCGGGACAGTCCCCGTGATCGGTTATGTCTTCTTGCTTGTGATGCCGCGACGGCAATCTCGGCGAAATAACGCTGGACTGCCTGACGGGCGCGGCGATTGGCCGGATCCGCGACTTCTCGTCCCGGGCATGGCGTTCGTTCCTGATGGGCTTCCCCAGGGCGTGTGATCCTTGCGCCAGCCCCCATTGGACGGATGGCTCGCAGCGAGTCGGCGGAATAGCATTAGGGCCGGGTTCGTGGCGTGCCCGCGCACCGAGATCGGCCCCAATGTCTCGTCATCGAGTCGTGTTTCGTGCGGCGGCCCGGGCGATTTTGGGGGGCGACAATTCGGGTTGAGTCGAGTTTCGGCAGAATTCAAAGTTTTGCGGTGGGGGCTGGTTTCCCGTGCCGGGTGGTTCGTCCAAGAGTTGGCGGCCGGTTCCTGCCGACAAGGCAAAAGGGCAAGACTGCGCGACCAGTTCGCACGGAGGCGGCAAGTTGGCCATTACCCAAAACCTTCCCCCCCAGAGTGTCGTCGCGCGCGCGCCCGCGGTGGCCGTGAATCGGCTCGCCCGGCCTTGGACAACCAAACTTTCTCTTCCCAACGGTTTGGATTTCTGGCTCCCTTCGGACCAGACTCGGCCCGCCGCCAGATATCTGGTCCGCGAGATTTTCGGCCGTCGGCGGTATTTTCGCGATCGTTTCCAAATCCAGCGGACCGACACGGTCGTGGATATTGGGGCGAACATGGGTTTGTTCACCCTGTGGGCGGCGCCGCAGGCGTCGGAGGGCCGGGTGGTGGCCATCGAACCCGGCCGGGTGATGGATTGCCTGACCTACAACATTCGGGCGAACCGGTTGCGCAACGTGACCGCCGTGCCGGTTGCCGTGGGCAGCGACGGCAGCCACCTCGAGCTGATCGAGTATCCCGGTTTCAACCTTGTGAGCCATCCCTCGGGCATGGGACCGGCCTTGCTCACCCGATGGCTCATCCTGCTGCGCTATTTCCACGTCCAATCGCCGACCGTCCGAAGGATCGCCCCCTGCCAGTCGCTGGGCACGCTGATGGACGAACACGGCTTGCGCACGGTCAATTTCCTCAAGGTGGACTGCGAGGGGGCCGAATACGAAATGTTCCGCGGTCTTGCCCCCGAGCACTGGAACCGGATCGACCGCGTGGCCATGGAGTTCCACGAACTGCGGCCGGGCGACCGCCACGGCGAACTGATTTCGCTCTTCGAGTCGCATGGATTTCGCGTGGCCGTTCGCAAACCGCTGTTCGAGTATTACTTCCTGCGATTCGGCGAATTCTGGGCCTGGCGGGAGAGGTAGGCGCTTGGCGGTTCGTTGCGGGCGGAGAAACCTCGCCGCCCAGGAATCGACGGGAGGTGTTGAGGTAACGACCGCGCTTCGCCCTCCGCGGCCCGCCCGCGATTCGGATGGGTCAGCACGGCGCTTTCCTCCCGCCGTCTACTTGGGGGGCTCCGTGCGGACCAGATCGATTTGGTGCTCCTTGGAGTCGATGAACACGCGGAAGTGCAGCCGGGCGTTGCGGTGCGCTTGGCGGTAAAACTCCTCGTACCAGAGCGGAAGGCTCCGGTTGTCGAAGTCCTCGGCGATCTTGGCCTTCTGGCCTTCCTCCTTGGCGGCCGCGAACTGGTTCGGCAGTCCCCGGACTTTCTGCTCCAGGTCGTTGCGCACGGCGGGAACGTTCATCTGGGCGAGCAGCCCCTTGAACTGTTGCGCCGGGGGGCTGGTCAGGCTGACGGTGATCGACAGGCCCTTGCCCTTGACCAGGGTCTTGATTCCGAATTCGACCCCCGGGAGCTGGTGGCCGCGCAGGGCCTTGCGAGGGAAATGGAGCGTCGCGGCGCTCTTCGGCGCGACCGGCGTGGGAGGGTTGAACACAGGCTTTTCCAGACGATCCATGGCCAGGGGGCCGGCGGGGCCCGACACCTTGGTGAACTCGATGCGGAGGTTCGCCGGGTCCGGCATGAACTCGATGGGCACATTGACGGTGCTCACGCCTTTGTTGAGGTCGAGCACCACGGGTTCGACGACCTCCGGCTTGCGCAGGGCGACCATGTGCGGCGGTCCGCCGCCCCGCAGTTCCAACGCGCAATTGCGCAAGTACTCGGCCGTGGCCGCGACTTCGGACACCTTTTCCGCCCATCGGAACTTGAGGCCGTCCCCATCGCGAAGGAACTGGGCCACCTCGACCGGAGCGTCTTCCTTGCCCGGGGATTCCAATCGCACGACCCAGCTCGGTTGTTTGTCGTTGGTGGCCCGCGGCTCGAACGTAAAATGGCGTTTGCCCCGCACGGCCGTCTCCTCGCCGACCAGGTCCACGGAGATAGGGTTCTCTATCGGGCCGAGGACATTGCCCAAGAGGGTGGGACCAGGGGCGAACTCACCGGCATCGGCGTCGGGCAGCGGAGGCAGCTCGACGTAAGCCGGGAAACCCGCGAAGGCGTCGGCGGGCGGCGCGGGTTTGGCGGCGGGCTTCGGCGAAGGGGCCTCTTCCTTTTTCTCCGCCGCCGGGGCCTTTTTCTCTTCGGCCGGCTTCTTGGACGGCTCCGGGGCCTTTTTTTCCGCAACCGGCTTCGGCGAAGCGGGCGCCGCGGTCCCTTTTTCCGCGGGGGCCGATGGTTCAGGCTTGGACTCGGCCTTCGGCGGCGGGGAGGAGGGCTTGGCCTCGGAGGCTTCTGGCTTGGCCGGCGGCGCGACGGGCGGCGGCGTCTTGCCCGGGACCGGCGGAGGGCCGCCCGGCTTGGGCGGCGGTCCGGCCGGCTTGCCCGGCGGCTGGCCCGGTTTCGGCGGCGGACCCGAGGCCGCCGGCGTTGCGTCCCCGGCGCCCTTGCCCTCTTTTTCCAACGCCCAACGCTTCTCCAATTCCGATTCCAATTCCGCGAAATCGTTGTCGACGGGTTTCCGCTTCTCGACCTTGGCGGTTGCCGCCGCCTGAGCGGCAACCTGTTGCTGCTTTCGGGCGTTTTTCACCGACAGGACGATCGAGACCAGCAGCCCGCAGACAATCAACGCCACGACCGTCGCGGCCGCTCCGCCCCAGATCATCATCCGCCGGCGGTCGGCCTTCAGGTAGTCGATCCAGGCCTTGGCCCGTCCCAGGAGTTGCGACGCGAGGGTCGCCTTGGCCTTCGGCCGCGTCGCGGGGCTTTTCGTGTCGCGCGGAGAAATGTCCAAAGGCGTCTCATCCTCGACCAGCTCGGCTTCCGCCTCGGCCTCGTCCAGGGGTTTGGCCCGAAGGATCTTCGCCGGGGCGGGCCGCCACTCGGAAAGCGCCTTGGCCACCTCGTCGGCGGTCTGAAAGCGATCGTCCGGATCCTTGGCCATCATCTTGCGGCAGATGCGGATCAGTTCCTCCGGCGTGTCCGGCCGGTACTCGGCGATGTCCCTGGGCTCTTCCTTCTGGTGTTTGAGGATCCGTTCCGCCAGGGTGCCCTCGGGAAACGGGGGACGTCCGGTGAGGGTGAAGTAGAAGGTGCAGCCGAGCGAGTAAATGTCGGACCGCCGATCCAGCTTCTCGACGCCTTCGGCTTGCTCCGGAGCCATGTAATCCACGGTGCCGAGGATCGCCTGATCTTCCGGCGTGGAACCATCGGCCGGTTGCGCCTTGACGCCCACGGCTCGGGCCATCCCCATGTCCAGAATCTTGATCACGCCTTGCTGGTTGACGAGGAGGTTGGCCGGCTTGATGTCGCAGTGGATCATGTCCCGGCTGTGGGCGTGGGCAAGCCCCTCGGCGGCCTGACGCATGTAGTCCGCGGCCAGGGCGAAATCGAGCGGGCCCTTCTCCTCGACGATCCGCTGGAGATCGCGGCCCTCGACGTATTCCATCACCAGGTAGTACCGATCGCCCTCGTTGGCCACGTCGTAGGCATGGACGATGTTCGGATGATCCAGGGCGGCCACGGCGCGGGCCTCGGTAAAGAACCGCTCCAAGGCCGCTGCGTCCTTGCCCAACTCCTTGGATATGATCTTCAGCGCCACGGCCCGATTCATCATCGTATGCCAGGCCAGGAAAACGCTTCCCATGCCGCCGCGCCCGAGCAAATCCACCAGCCGATACTTGCCCCAGAGAAACGCCGTGCGCCCGGCGAGCAACTGACCCGCCTGCCAACGGTTGAGCAGTTCCTTCTGGACCAGGGCCCTGGCCAGGGCTCGGGCATCGGAGGCCCCCTCGGCGAGCTGGCGGGCGATGTCCAGTTGTTCGCTCTTGAGGAGCTTGCTCTTTTCGAGAACTTCCAGGAACGATGCGGCGGTTTCCACAGCCATAGCTTCACCCCGCGATGGGCAGACCCGATCACCGCCAAGCAAGCGGTGCTCGGGAGTCTACGGCTGAGTGTATCACCCCCCGACGGAGAATGCAAATTGGCGGCAAGAGTCGCCCCCCGCGCGGCAGGCCGGAGACGGCGGGCGGGCCAAGGCTCGGCGTGGCTCGTTGTACGTCGCCCGGCCGGGCAAGGCGTCAACCGCTTTCTCGGGCTTCCGCGGCCAAGGCCTTTCGACGGGCCTCGCGCCATTTCTTGAATTCCACGGCGGCGAAGACCACCAGGCCGACGCCAACGATCTTCAGCCAGGTCACGCCGCGAATCGGGGCGCTGTGGAACAGCGCGTGCATGAACGGCGCGTAGGTGTACAGAAGTTGCGCGGCGATCGTGGCCGCGACCCCGCCCGCCACCCAGGGATTTGAAAACACGCCCAACGAGAAGAACGGACGAGACAGCGAGCGGCAGTTCAGCAAGTAGAACGCCTCGACCATGACGATGACGTTGACGACCACGGTGCGGGCCTCGGCGTCGGTAGCCCCCTGGAGAAGCTCCCACTCGAACAGCGCCAGTCCGCCGGCCGTGATGAACAGCGAGACCAGCACGATGCGAAGGATCAAGAGTCGGGTGAGGATCGGCTGGGCGGGATCGCGCGGAGGCCGGGCCATGATGCCCTCCTCCTTCGGCTCGAAGACGAGCATCAACCCCAGCAGCAGGGCCGTGCTCATATTGACCCACAACAGTTGCACCGGCAAGATCGGCAGGGTAAGGCCAAACAGCACCGAGGCCAGGATGATCATGCCTTCCCCGCCGTTGGTCGGCATGGTCCACGTAATGAACTTGGTCAGGTTGTCGAAGACGTTGCGGCCCTCCTCGACCGCCGCCTCGATCGAGGCGAAATTGTCGTCGGTGAGGATCATGTCGGCCGCGCCCTTGGCCACCTCGGTGCCGGTAATCCCCATGGCCACACCGATGTCGGCCTGTTTGAGGGCCGGCGCGTCGTTGACGCCGTCGCCGGTCATGGCCACCACGTGGCCGCGGGTTTGCAGGGCGCGGACCAGGCGAAGTTTCTGTTCGGGGGCGACGCGGGCGAAGACGGCGGCGCGCTCCGCCTCGGCCGGCAGGCGGTCGTCGGGAATCTGCTCCAACTGTTGTCCGGTGAAGGCCACGGGCTGCCCGTCGCTCCCCTGGCCGCCGCGGAGCCCCAGTTGCCTGGCGATGGCCACGGCCGTGCCCTGGTGGTCGCCGGTGATCATTTTCACCTCGATCCCCGCGTTCTGGCATTCGCGCACGGCGCGGATGGCCTCGGCGCGGGGCGGATCGATCATGCCCTGGAGCCCGAGGAGCGTCAGCCCGCCCGACACGTCCTCGTGGCCGAGCTTCGCGTGGTCCGGCGCGACGCGGCGGCGAGCAAAGGCCAACACGCGCAACCCCTGCGAGGCCATTTCCTCCACGGCCTTGGCGATCGCCTCCCGGTCCAGCGGCGTTTCGTTGCCGGCGGCGTCAAGCGCTGTCTCGCAGCGATCCAGGAGCCGCTCCACCGAGCCTTTTAGGTAGATCACCTGCCCCTCGCCCGCCCGGTGCAGCGTGGCCATGTACATGTGTTCGGACTCGAAGGGGATCACGTCCACGCGCGGCAGACGCTGGGCCGCGGATTCCGGTTCGATGCCGGCCTTCTGAGCGGAGACGATGAGGGCGGCCTCGGTCGGATCGCCCTCGACCTGGAGCCGGCCGTCCTTGCGCACCAGTTGCGAGTCGTTGCAGAGCACGCCGGCCAGCAGGGTTTCGGTCAGGGCGACGTTTTCGCCGAGGTCCGCCCGCCGCCCCTCGCAAAGGATCTCCCCGTTCGGTTCGTAACCCCCGCCGGTCACCTCGAAAACCGTCGCCGCGGCGTGGATCCGGCTGACGGTCATTTGATTTTCGGTGAGCGTGCCCGTCTTGTCCGAGCAGATCACCGTGGTGCTGCCCAGCGTCTCCACGGCGGGCATCTTGCGAATGATGGCGTGCCGTTTGGCCATGCGGGCCACGCCGATAGCGAGGGTGATGGTGACGGCGGCGGGCAGGCCTTCGGGAATGGCCCCGACCGCCAGGGCCACGGCGGCCATGAACATCGCCGCCACCGACTCGCCGCGGAGCACGCCGACCAGAAACGTCAACGCGGCCACGCCAAGAATCACGTAAAGCAACAGGCGGCTGAATTCGGCGATCTTCCGGGTCAGCGGGGTGGAAAGATCCACGGCCTCGGAGATCATCGTGGCGATTCGGCCCATTTCCGTGCGGTCGCCCGTGGCCAGCACGACGCCTTCGGCCTGGCCATACGTCACCAACGTCCCGGCGAAACCCAGATTCTTGCGGTCCCCCAGCACCGTGTCGGCCGGCAGCACGGCGGGATTCTTCTGCACGGGGACGGATTCGCCGGTCAGGGCGGCCTCTTCGACCTGGAGACTGCGGACCTCGAAGAAGCGGAGGTCGGCGGGCACGCTGTCCCCGGATTGCAACAAGACCACGTCGCCGGGCACTAGTTCCACCGAGGGGACCCGCTGTTTGCGTCCATCGCGGCGCACCGTCGCCTCGGTGCGGACCATCTTGGCCAGGGCCTCGATCGCCTTTTCCGCCTTGGATTCCTGGATGAACCCAATCACGGCGTTGATGAACACCACGCCGAAGATGACCCCCGCGTCCACCCATTCCCCCAAGGCGGCGGAGACCACGGTGGCGGCCAAGAGGATGTAGACCAGGGCCTGGTTGAACTGTTGGAGGAACTTCAGCCACGCCGGCATCCCGCGGCGCGCGGTCATCTGGTTCAAGCCGAACTCGGCCTGGCGACGTTTCACCTCCTCTTGCGACAGCCCCCGCTTGAGATCCACCTTCAACAGGCGAGCGACTTCGTCGATATCAAGCTGGTGCCAATTGGTAGTCTCCATCCCCTGCATGGGTTCTCTCCCGCGGTGGCGTGGTCGGCTCATTCGCAGGATATTGTTGGCACCGCTGCCGCATAAGACAACCCGCTCGGGGCAGCCAAATTAGTTCATCGGAATGATGGCCAGAAACCTCCAAGTTGCCCTGATTGGTTTATATCTCCCATATTCCCTGCCTGTGGATGAAGTCACACGATGAGGTAAGGGAAGCTGAATCGCTTCCTACCCCCCTTCCGGTAAAGAGGCAGGGCCTGAGATATCCCCAGTTTTGCGCGGGGGCGCAGAAAAACTGACGGTCCCTCCGAAGTCGTTTGTTGGCATAAGGTTCGGTGCAATCTCAACCAACCCAACCACAACTAACGGAGGGAACCGTCATGAAGGCAATGGAAGCCGTGCTGTGGATCGCCAGTGTATGTGTTGGAATGCGCAAGAGCCAGATCAAAACCCTCGGCG